>Ga0272440_1003786_pt1 | contig 11129 bp, 5 predicted proteins | sample SSMMMBAug17_FD_192440 | JGI IMG/M metagenome (GOLD analysis project Ga0272440, IMG submission 192440) | Marine sediment archaeal communities from Little Sippewissett salt marsh, Falmouth, MA, United States - SSM-MMB-Aug17 | ecosystem: Environmental > Aquatic > Marine > Wetlands > Sediment ... | reverse complement strand
GAAATTACCTACGAGTTGCATGACCATGGACGTGGCTAAAAGCATTGTAGAATATGCTCTCTGGCTATATTGACTACGTCCATAGATATTTTGGAGAAATCCGCATTATTTATCAATTTTCGTCCATACTTTTTGTTTGATAGATTTTTCTAAATTTTTAATCTTTTCATACTGTTCATCAATTTTTTAATGTCAAATAATACCTTGGCCAGCGATTGTAACTCTTCAATAATCTCTTTTTCAAAATCACTAAATACCTTCATTATTTACCCCATCAACATCAAATCCGCCTTCAATCAAAAACTTTTCTAGCAAATTATGAATTCGGATATTCAGTTTAAATGCTGGAATGGTTTTGCCCTCAACACTTTCAAAATAAGCCTTTGCTTTTGATTTATCGACGGTATCTTTCAAGGCATCAAATCTACCGCCAACATTTGGTTTTTCGGCAAAGTCTGAGGCCTGCATGAGTGTAATTAGTTTTTCTTTATCTAAGCCTAATAATTCACAGAGATGATTCACTTGGTGATCTTTGGCGGTGGTTTGGTATTCAGAAATGTAATCTCTAAAGGTTTTACTAGCGTCTAGAGTTACTTGACCACGCTGAACGTCGTTGAGAAAAATATTGGCGTATTTTTGTTCTTCTTGGGTCAGGGTTGCAAAGGACTTATGTAGCTCGTTTAACGTCAGCTCAATCTGTTCCTCTGTAGCACCTTCAAGCTGCAACACTCGCAAATACTTTTCAAAGTTATTGTTCATGTAATCATTATCAATGCGACCCGTATCGATTTCAGTCAAATAGCCGTTTATATCGTAAGGAACACTCTCTTGACCGCCTTCACCGCCACCTGTATCTCCAAACAGTTCTTTATAACGCAATGCTAGGATGAGATAGGTATTCTCGTCAAAATTCAGAGTAACGGAATACTTGCTAGTGGATTCTTGATCTTGGAATTTGTAGGTAAGCTGATTCCATACAAAACCTTGAACCCTGGCTGCCTCTAGATAAACGTTTAACTGATTAAACAATTTCGCAAACTGGCCTCTATCTGCCTGTTCAGTTGGTAATGAAGTAAAGTCATCAATCCCAGCACTCGTAAACAACCCAACAATATCTGCAAAAACCTGATTCATTTTGGTCAAGTTTTTATCAAGTTGCTCAGCGAACAACATCACAGGTTTATCTCCTGAATATGACTTCACTGCGTCGTTGATGTTGCGCTCCATTGAATGTGGGTAACGATAATAGCGAATTGTGCCAAATGGCTTGTCTGGTCCAAATAAACGGTTAGTTCTGGAGAATGCTTGAATGATATTTTCATAGCGCATCAGCTTATCCAGATAGAGCGTGTTCACCCATTTTGAGTCGAAGCCTGTGAGCATCTGGTCTACAACAATCAGTAAATCAAGTTGTATTTCTGGTGTTTGGCTTACGCCTTGATAAGGCTTTTTATGAGATAAGCGGTTAGCAATGTCTTTCTTGAACTTGCCATGCGTAGCAAGAGTAAAATCCATTTCATAACGTGCGTTGTAATCTTCAAGAATTTCTACCAGCCCATCTTGCTTAAACTTAACGCTTCCGCCATTATCGATATTTGGGTCAAATAAAGCAGTGATCTTTAGCTCTGGCATTTTTTGCTTTATCAAACGGTAATATTCAATGGCTTCAGGAATGCTGCTGGTTGCCAGCATTGCATGAAACTTGCCTGCCTGACTTAATGTCATCCAGTTATCTGAAATATCTTCAACAACCTGCTCACGGTGTTCTTCACGGTCATATTGCACGCTTGGAACATAATCTTCGATGCCCTTAATATATTTGTCATTGTCATCCTTGAAGCCAGCCATCTTGACATCATTTAAGAATTTCAAATAAATGGCTTTCTTTTTATCATCCGCAAAAGCTTCCACCTCTGAAGCCGCTTTAGCTTGCTCCAATGCAACGGCTTTACGAATCTCTTTGTCTTTATAGGTCAAGACTTTATAAATATCAAACCCAAGTACATTCTTGTCACGAATCCCATCTGCAATGCTGTAACGGTGCAATTCATCGCCAAAAATCGTTGAAGTGGTACTTTGCTTTTTCTGATTCTCATCATGGATAGGTGTTCCTGTAAAACCAAAGAACATGGCATTTGGGAAGGTCTGCTTTATAGTGGTCAGCATATCGCCAAAAGTTGAACGGTGTGCTTCATCAACAATAAATACAATACGCTTGCTATTCATTACCTCTAAGTCATGAGCATTGAGGCCACCTTCGTCATCATGAATATTGCTCATTTTTTGAATCGAGGTAACGATAAGTGTATCGGCATGATTACTACTTTTAAGCTTGGTAATAAGAACACTGGTGTTTTCTGTTGCTTGAACCGACTCATTATCATCGGCAAAGTTGCGGTATTCACGAAGCGATTGCGTTCCTAGTTCAATGCGATCCATTAAAAAAACAACTTTATCCGCATCTTTTGAATTGGCAATTAACTGAGCAGACTTAAAGCTAGTCATGGTTTTACCCGATCCTGTGGTGTGCCAAATGAAGCCTCCACGAATATTGTTTTGTTCCCAATCTGCTTTGGATACCTTATCGGAAATGGCATTAGCCGCATAATACTGATAGCTTCGCATGACTTTCAACACACCATCCGAACCATCGGCAACTGTATAGAAACCTATTAATTGATGTGCCATAGGAATCGATAACAAAGAAGATGCGACTCTATCCCATTGCTGAATCGGTTCGTTATTAAAGTCTGCCCAGTTAAAATAGAAATCTTTATTGAACTTACCATCAGGCCCTGCATTGGCGAAATACACCGATTCTTCTGGATTCATAGCGACAAAAATTTGCACCAATGAAAATAGGCCACTAAAAATACCTTCAGCCGAATATTTCTCAATTTGGTGATAAGCTTGACTGACTGGTACGCCAGTTCTTTTTAATTCAATATGAAAAACAGGCATACCGTTAATTAGCAACATTAAATCGCCTCTGCGGTCATTGAGGATTTTAGAACTGGCTTTAAATTGTGGTTGCTGCACAATCTGGTAACGACTTTTACCGCCCGCGATTTCTTTTCGGTCGTAAATGCTTAGGCTAATTTCTTTACCAAAATGCAGAGTATCGTCTTCGTTATCACGCACAATACTGACCGACTTACCGTTAATAAAGCCATTCAGCTTAAGCGGAGTTTTCAGCTCATTGATTTGTTCAATAATCTGTTGCATTTCACTGTCGGTCAGAGGGTAATCCCCCAGTGAATCGATATGACGATTATTTTGGTAAAGAATGTTCGCCCAGTTTTTTAACAAGTCTTCTTCAGTTGGATTTTTGATTACTTGGTCTTCCCAACCTTTTTGGGTCAAGGTTTTAATCAGTGCTTCTTCGAATGCCGCTTCGCTGGTAAATGTCATCTTAATCAATAGCCCTATACAAACATCTTTTCTAAGCAAGATGATTTGATTTGTTTAAGTTTGGTGAGTTCAGTTTTTTGAAGTGAAATCAGGGCGTCTAGTTTTTTGAAGAAAGACCCTATTGCTTGCTGCTCGTCTAGTTTTGGAATATAAACTTCACAACCTAAAACTTTTGATGGAGAAGTATGTTTAACTGTTGTTCCAGAAGCTGTTGAAATAATCTTTCGTTGATAATTGTTTGTACTTAAAAAATTAACCAAGAAAGAGCCGTCTCCATCAAAATTTACCAGCTTTCCTAAACGTTGATTATGAAGATAGGTATTGCCATCAGAGGGAACTAAAGCAGGGAAACCTAAAGCTTGTGCTGTAGGGGTTAAATCAGTCATTGTGATAAATAAATCATTTGGTTCAAAAATGAATTTTGAGGGGATTTTTGACAAATAATTTTCATCATAGAACTGTCCTTTGCCATGTTGAAAACCACCACCTAAATGCACATTGCCAGGAGTGAGAACTATGGTGGCAGACTCGTTTTTTTGGAAGTATTTACTTTTGAAAGCAAAGCCATTTTCTAGGTCAACGATATCCCCAAGAGTTTTCAATTCCCAAGCCCCCGAAAATCCTTTAAAGCGTATCTCTGGCTCATCAGCACCTTCTTTGGGGAACATCTTTTCCAGCATGGCTTTTTTTAAAGTTACCAGCTTATCCAGATTGCGCTGTTTAAGGGTGATTTGATTATCGAGGTTTTTGAAATAAGAGCCGATTGCTTTTTGTTCTTTTGGATTTCTTGGAACATTTATTTCAATTTCAGCCAAATTGTTTGAGTTAATTGCTGGGTAACTTGTACCTGTACATTGGTCTAAAACTGATTGTACAAACGGTTCTCTTTGAAAAACATTTATCAAAAAGTTGCTGTCGCAAATTGGTCTTAGTTGAGCATACCCAGTAGAAAATACATAATTCGTATCTGTTCTATCAAATAAGTAATTATTCTTTTGGTATGGTCTTACTGTTTGGTAAAAAATATCGTTTTTTTGAGCGAGTCTTTGCGCTCTTGATGGCGCAGATGACTTATTTTCCAACCTTGAATTTATAAGTTCTGTTCCTTTGACTGACTCCAAATCAACATAAATAAATTCATCTGGTAAATCAGATTTAGGATTTATTTCAGCAATAAATTTTAATTGACTAATTTCCCAAGCCCCTGAAAACCCTTTAAATCGAATTTGCGGAATATAGTTTTCAACCATTACACATCCCCCTTAAGCAATGTCTGAAATTCCGCCAAGCCTGCCATATCGAACTCATCACCCTCTAGGTCATCAATCATTGATGATAAAGCCTTTTGAGTTTCATCAATCTCTTCAATCACTTCTTTATAGGTGGTTGCGTATTTTTCAGCTAAGGCGGTCACTTTGTTTGCAAGGCTGTTAATTAAATTTGCTGGCAATTGATTAATCGAACCCACTAGCGGTTTAATCCATTTTAGTTCGACTAACTCATTGGCTTGTTCATCGGTCAGGTTTTCAATGGTTTCTTTGGTCAATAAATGCAAAGCAGCGGCTTCTTTTTTAAGTTCGGCTTTTTTGGCTTTCTCTTCGGCTAACAAGCTATCCACTGTAACTAACTTACTCTCATAAGAATCATCAGGGAAAGTAAAAGCCGTTCTAAGCTCTGCAATGTAAATGTTTACTTTTGCCTTGCCATAAGTACCGTCTTTATTCGCCTCAATTTTGTCCCACTGTACATTTGAGTGACTTGCGACAAATGCCAGCTTTTCTGGTTTTTTGGCTTTGTTATCCAGTAATTCTAGGTATTCGTTTAATGTTCTGATTTCATCGGTTTCAATATCTGCAAAAAAAACCTTCAACGCTTTGGTGACTTCAGCCGCTTTAAATTTTGTATTGTCATCATTCAAAATCGGTAAGTCTTTTTCTTCCTCGGATAATGAATCAATAACCTCTTCCAATTCCGATGAAATTTCCGTAAGTCTACTTTCTAGATATTGAACTTTAGCCACTTCATCAGGCAACAACGTTTTTTGGACTAGCTCAAATGGCAAGATTCGACCTTTCCAACCGTCCTGAACTTCGTGTTCTTTGCCATCTTTCTTTTTGATAACAAGATTTGGCTCAACGACTTTAATTGTCGAAGCACCTTCAGTTTGAATCATTTCTAAATCGGGAGAAATTACTTGCCATTCATCATCCAGCAGTTGGTAGGCTTCGTACTTATCAATTAGCGGATTCTTTGGTTCAACTTGTGCTAAACGCTGGAAAATGTCATTTCCTAGAATGGTTTCCTGTCGGCCAATCTTCAGTGTGCTCATCCCGTCAATAAGCTGAGTTTCCAGATAATCATTTAGGTCAGCAAAAGCCTGATTAAAAGTAACCTTAAAGGCTTGAATATCTTCATGTTCTGTAATGCAAGCTTTAATGTCATCAACCTTAACTTGCGTATAGGGCTCTTCTGCATTTTCAAAAAGTGCATTTCGCAGCGACGGGAAAGCTCGCCAGAAAGAATTAAGCGCATCGATTTCATGCTTGGGAATGCCACCAAACATAGAGGCATATATGTCCCAGCTTTCACTTCGCTCTGAAGAATCTACATAGCGAGGAATATTGAGGTTATAACCGTTGTCTCGGATCTGTTGTCGAGTGACTTTTTTAGAGAATTTATCAACATCTTTACGCTCAACCACAGTGTCAACAATACGCTTAATGTCTGAAGCACGGAGCAAATTGTTTTTGCCCACTTTGGTATAGTGTTTCGAAGCATCTACAATCAGAACATCTTTGTTTTCACGACTTTTCTTCAACACGATAATGATGGTTGGTATTCCTGTACCAAAGAAGATATTGGCAGGCAATCCAATAATGGCATCAATGTGATTCGCTTCAATTAGATTCTTACGAATTTCTGCTTCATCACCACCACGGAATAACACCCCATGCGGTAAGACAATGGTCATAATACCTTTTGGTTTAAGGTGATATAAGTCGTGCAATAGGAAGGCAAAATCTGCTTTCGTCTTTGGCGCTAACCCAAACCTTGCATATCTTGGGTCTGCTTCTTTATGAGCTGGATCCCATGCTTGGGAATATGGCGGATTGGATACCACTGCATCCACATAGAGTGGGTCGTATGTTCCTTCGGGATCGGTTTCATCAAAGTATGGCCAATCGTCTTCAAGTGTGTCGCCATTACGAGTGGTGATATTCTCAACTAGAATACCTCGCATAATTAAGTTCATACGAGTTAGGTTGTAAGTATTTTCTTTTAGCTCTTGAGCATAATATTGAATGTTATTTTTATCATCGATATGCTTGGCAACACTTTCACCGATGTTAATCAGCAAAGAGCCCGAACCACTGCATGGGTCAAAGATTTTAATTTCGTCATTGTCTTTAAGGTGGTGGGCAATTAGCTCACTTTTTAGAACCGAAATTTCGTGGGGCGTATAAAATTCGCCTGCTTTTTTGCCTGCATTGGCGGCAAACATACTGATTAAGTATTCATAGACGAAGCCTAGAACATCATAGCCCTGTCTGCCATCGGACGGAATATCTTGAATTAGGTGAATTAACTTGCTTATTGCCTTAGTTTGCTCCTGAGAGGTTTTACCAAGATTACTTAGCCCCGTTTCAAGCGTCTTGAAAATGCCATCAAATAGTTTTTTGTGTTTTGAATTGATAAGGCGGTTAAAGGCTGATAAAGCACTCCGTACATTCGCAACTTCAAAATCTTTGCCTTGATCAATCCAAGTCGAAAAAAGGTTCTCGTGTGAAATGAAATACCCAAGGTTTGATTTGAAATGATCAACGGTTTCACTGTCTTCTTCAATCAATTGTTCTTTCAAGTCATCTGAGGTCAAACCTTCTCTCAGTGCAAATAAAACGGTTTGGTCACTGAGATATTTATAGAACATAAATCCAAGGATATAGTCCTTGTACTCATTCGCTTCGATTTTTGAACGCATCTGGTTTGCTGATGCCCAAATTTTTGCAGCTAATTGTTGTTTATTCATGAGGTCTCTTTTATTGTTATTTTTGAGACTTTACCAGTCTCTAGTTCTTGTATTTTGTCTTGTAATTCTTCAATTAGGTTCTGCTGAGCATCGACAATCGAACACAATCTGTCTCTCTGATTTTGACAGTCTTTTAGCTTTTCTTGAAGCTTACGTTTACGGTTGTCTTTTTGCTGTGAAACCTTTTTTTCTTGGCTTTCTTGTAGGGCTAGAAACTCTTGTATTTCTAACACCAAAAGAGGGTATCGACTCTTTTTAAGTGCAGAAGGATCACGTCCTGCTTCTTTCGCAACGTTATTCTGGCTTAAAGGCGTTCCTTTTGGAAGGATAACAGGCTTATTTCGCTTAAGCCTTTCAAACGCCTCCCTAAATAGCTCTTCGGCTGATTTATTGTTTTCGTTCAATGACATCTAAGTAGATTCCTATAGCTCGGATTTCTTGAGTTAATGCTTTGTGTCTTGGTGAATGCACTTCGACTTGTTCTAGTTCAGCTTGGTGGGCATCACGAAGTTTTATTAGCTTGTCTTTGTTACGTCTAATAAAGATGGCATCCGAACAGATATTTCCACCATCTCCACCAGCACACTTTGACACCGACTCAATGCCCCCATACTCACAAAACCCACGCTTAAGGCATAATCCAAGTAATGTTAGACGGCTACCAACTTCACCTTTTTTGGCAAGGTCAATAAACTGTTTTTCTTCTTTTTCACTGACTAAGTTAACAACTTCAACAGGAACATTAATTTTTGAATGCGGTCTGACATACTCATAACTATTTTCAAGCACTTCGGTGAATTGACGGTATATCGATTTATAGGACTCTACAATCAATTCAGTTTCTGCATCTGAGTTGAGACGTAAATTAGTGTAATTTCGTCCGTAGTATAAGGTCATATTGCGGGATAGGTGCTTCATCTCAAACTGGAGAGAATGGTCTGACACCATATTAGAAGCAAACATATTGACGCATGTCGTTCGTCTTAATTGGTGTGCGGTGAACTTCCATGGCTTACCAATACCAAACCATTCTTTTTCGTCTAGGTTAGGTGTCAAGGAAAGAGCGATTTGAGCGTCTTCTTCCGTAATCAAAAGTTCTTTTTCATTGAAGAAAGTCGGATGAATTTGAGAAATTATGCCGAAATCAATGTATTGAACTTTTTCTAAGTCTGCGCCACTACTAAAATTTGCTCCAGGATTCCATGGTTCATAAGCAGGTGTAAGTAAAAAAGGATTGTTATTTAAGTCTTTGGATAGATTAAATGGTCCGTTTCTCAATCTTAATCTAGCAATTGACGTAGCCGCTTGAACCGCTTTTTCAACATTTTTAGAAACAACCCATCGAGCATCACTATCTTTATCGGTTTTAGTGGTTTCTCCTGACAATATTGCAATAGGCCCTAGCTTGTGATCATTCTCAATTGAAAAGCAGTCGGATCTCATTGAACAAGCCTCATCTCTGCGCTGGAGCGAGTAATTTAAAATATAAATAATCGAAATAGCTCGAATTAAATTAAAATATTTAGTAAATCTACTGATTGTAAATATTGTTTTTCCAGTTCGAGTTTTTTGTTTTATTAGCCACTTATCGAATAGCGAATATAAACTATAATCGTGTAAGAATCCTTCAAAGCCTGAAGGATAAAGAATTCGAGAGCTTTGATGAGAATCTAAAGGAGAAAAAGGAGAATGTAGATTTCTGTTCAAATCATGTTCTTTGGAATATTTTTGATTATGGCTATAAGCATTTATTAACCAATTAAATGCCTTCGTAATTTGAGCTTCATTTTTTAAAAAATCATCTAGACACTCATCAATTCGGTTTAGCTGATAAGTAAATATACGTGGCGGTATGTACGGATGTTGAACAACTGCCTGCTCGTCCATGTTTCTAGCCAAATAACCAATCATATTTTTGTCAGCGATTACAAAACCTAATTCATCTTCATAAGCTAAGAATTTATGTAGGTAAGAAATATATTCTTTTGTTTTGGAGCATTGAATACTCTCTAATATTTCGGGAAATAACTTTGGAAAACGATATATTTCGTTAAGTTTTAAATGGTACCTAGAACAAACTTTAGCGATTTTTATAAGTACCTGAAAATGAGTTTTGGCACTTTGATAACTCCCAGGATAGAAGCTTGAGTGATATAAAACAAAAATCATTGCTTGTTTAACTAAAGCAAGATTCCTTTCATCCAGGTTCTGTTTATCGAAGTTGTAACCACTATATCCAAAAGCTGAGAAATCCCATTTATTATCACCATAATAAGATAAATCATTTCCATTTTTATCAACACTCACAACCCAGTCATCAGGAGGAGGAAAACTTGGTGGTCTATATATTTTTGAATTTCTGTCAACTAAAGTAGATTTATGGCGAAATTGTAAATTGTTCATCCTTACTCCAGAAACTCTATAATTGAAGACCAACTAGGATGGTAGCTGCCTTCTTCGATTCTTAATTCTGCTTCTTCTACCCAGTCATTTCGTTTTTGCGAAGATTTTCTATACCAGTCAAGCTTTTGCGTGAGTCTTTCAATACTTAAATCTGATGGAGTTTCATCTTTTTTGAAAGTTAATGCGGCTTCAATGGATTTTAAGTGACGCATAGACGTAAGTGACCAAATATAGTCAAAATTATCTAGATCACGAAGGTGTTTGCACCATAAACAGCCTGAAGGGTTTACACAATTAGGTTCCACTATATTTTCTGGTATCCCCTCAACAGCTTCAGGGATACCATTACATTCGCTAGAAATAACTGATTTTTGGAGGTTCGACTGCTCAATGGAATCGTGCTTATTCCAAAACTGCGTTATTTCAACCATTGCTCGCTGTTGGGAAGGCAGTTCATATTTATCTCTTAATGTTTTTTGAGCATGCTGTGCGGCTTTTGCGGTTAAATCGTCATCTCCAGAACGTCTCAATAGCCAGTTTGTACGGGTGTTACGTATTTTGCTTGGGGGAATCCAAGGAATGCTGTATTCCCTAAGAATATCTTTAAGGCTTAAAAAATGACCATAAAATTCTGTAAACCCTTTTCCTTGTTTTTTAAAAACAGGAAAAAGTAAATCTGATTCAGGAGAAAATTTGTTAATGAATTTAATATGGTCTTGAAGCATTTTTTTATAAGACTTAAATATTTTGAAAAGAACCTCTCCCCCTTTTCTGTGTTTGTATGAACGAACTTCATAGTCTTCACCTAGCGGCTTATAGTCGAACTGCTGTCTTTTCAAAGAATATATTTGACTAGGATTCATTCCTGTCTGAGCAGCGAACATCATGATCTCAGCTTGAATTCGTAGATTAAATAAGACCCATCGGTTATGTTCAAGAATATGTTTGACCTCTTGTTTTGCTGGAGTGTCGTTGCCAGCGTCAATAAGATCTTTTCTTAACCCTTTGCTAATTATTAGTTGATAACTATTCATAGAATGGTGATTGATCGTCCTGACGATTGGTTGCCGTCCAAGAATTGACTTACTGCTGAGTGTAGATATTAACTCATATAAGAAATTTCCAAAAAGAAACGTTTCTTCAAGATTTTGTTTTTCATCTTCTTTTGATACTGCTGATTTTCGCTTGCGTTTATATTTCAGCCTTGTTGATTTTAGTAACGATCCTTGTCGAGGTATATTCAATATTCTTGCAAATAAGGTAGATAAAGAGGAGGCTTTGGCATAGG
>Ga0272440_1003785_pt1 | contig 11129 bp, 15 predicted proteins | sample SSMMMBAug17_FD_192440 | JGI IMG/M metagenome (GOLD analysis project Ga0272440, IMG submission 192440) | Marine sediment archaeal communities from Little Sippewissett salt marsh, Falmouth, MA, United States - SSM-MMB-Aug17 | ecosystem: Environmental > Aquatic > Marine > Wetlands > Sediment ... | reverse complement strand
AATCAACTATAGTATTACTAGTAGATCTATAAATAAAGTAATTTATAGAAGCAACAGACCCAGCCCCCCAAGGATCAATACGTTGCCACTGAAGAACAACAACTCCATTTGGAGAAACAGCTAATCCATTTTCAATAATATCTGGTTTTTGTCCTCCTGCAAAAGATACAGGAACTAAAAAACTAAAAACTAATATTAACAAAAATAAATAACGAAATATTTGTTTATAATATTTTTTCATAAATTAACCAACATAGGAGGAGGGATTTTAATAGAAAATAAGCCTAATTGGCTAAAATAAAGGGTTATGCCTCCTATTATTATTTAAATTGCTACAACATATTGAGTTTACCTTTTGATTTCAAATAAGGTTTTATAGAACAAGTTGGATCATAACTTAATATTGCAAAATAATAAGACACATCTACTTTAAAATTACTAATAAGATAACTTGTCGTCTTTCCAGGAAACTCTGTAATTAATTCTCCATTGATGGGAACATATTCATTTAGTAATGTATCAACATTTGCAGTCAAAATATTAGTATAAGGAGAACAGTATATTCTATAAGAAACATCACCAGACATAGAAGGACTAAACTTGCCTGTATTTATCCAAGTAATTGATAAGTCATCATTACTATTAATATTTATAGAAACAATATCAGGATACTGCCAACCAGCAAAAGCTAGAAATGACGTTGCGATACATAATGAAATAAAAATCGTTTTTCTTAACATAATTGTCTTTTCATTTTGTTGCCGATTGCAACAACCCCCTTTTTTCTTAAAAGCAGCTTTATTATATCACATAATTAAATATTGTTAAGCATTTATGCTGTTTTTATTCTTGCTAGATATATAAACACCTATAATCCTTGCTATAATTATGGCTGGATACAACGTACCAATAATAGCCTCCAAAAAAGACAAAGCACGAGCATAATTTGAAATAGGAATAATATCTCCATAGCCCAGAGTAGTCAAGGTAACAAAGCTAAAATAAACAGGATCAAATACTTTATTTTGAGACAAAGGCATATGAAAAGAATTTGGGAAATTATAATTTATAAGTATATAAATAATAGCCCACAAGATACCAATTAATAAATAAACACAAATTGAACCATAAATGGTATCTGCTGTTATTTCATCAGAGCTTAAGATATATTTAAGGAGAAAGATAATAATATAAGAATAAAGTGATATTAAAAAAAGGCTATAAGAAAGATCTAATAAAGAATTTTTAAAAAAACTTGTTGTCCAAATAAAAAGCAAAGAAAAAACAACAAAAAAGATCTTTAAAAACTTTTTGCTTTTAAAATTATCAAAAGCATACAACAACGCCAAAGGGACAAGAGAAACAACTACTCTACCTAAAATTATATTTACCAAGCTAGATTCTTCATAAAGATATAAAGCAGGATAAACAACGACCCATAACGACAAAACAAGTAATAAATATAAAAAACGAGGCTTAGATGTTTTTACAGAAGATTTTTTTTTAATATAATTTAAGGCTGTCATTAATTAATATTATAGCAAAATCCGTCAAGTTTCACGACGAGTTTCATGGTCGAGTTTTACAAGCAACTTTAATCTTGCAACAATTACATTGTATTGAACGATGTTAATTATATACTTGGTAGCACAAATAATAAAACAAAGTAATTAACTCAAATGTTTCTTTCTAGAAAAATAATAATTAATAATACATATAACCTTCAACTGGAAGACTCCAAAGTTAGATTTCTACTAGAAGAAATCTTGAAGAATGTTAGTAAGAACAAAAAAATTACCGTGATAGATTTCTACAAATTCGTATCCCTTCCCATTAGGATAGAATACGCCTTTATTAAAGACATCAATAACGAAAGAAATATTACTATAGTTAAAGGGAAAAAGAATAGAGTTTTTCTTCCCTTATCATTAAATAGCTCTAAAATGGATTTAATCCATTCCCATAATTCACTTATAAAGGGACAAGATTTTAAAGCACCTTCTTCCGTTGATAAAATGACTACAACTTTTAATGGTATATTTGTTAATGAAAACCCATCTCAAAAAGGAGGGTTAACTGTTTTCCGTGGCAATAGAAAACAAACTTCACTAAGGCTTGGCGCAATTTCATCATTTTTGTTAGGAATATATTATATGGGGCTTTCCATGCTAAAAAAAGAGCTTGACCTCTTATGCAACATTAAACCCAACCAGCTTATAGACTGGTCATTAATATTAATTATGATTGGACTCTTATTATTAATTTCCGAAAACCTATTAGAGTTAAGACAAAAAACTATCGAAGATTATGTTTTTTATACAAAAGATGAAATCTTAGAAAAATTTGGCCCCGATAAAGACATGTTCGAAGTATTAAAAGAATTGACCAAAAACCATTTTCCAAAATATTATGATAGACGCATTTTTAAGACAGAAAAACAATAAAAGTTTTACCTCCGAAAGTGTATTCTGCTATTAAGTTAAATATTGAATAACGCAAGCAGCAAAGTTGTTTTTTTCGGTTAAGAACTGATATTATTATGAATGCAAGCAGAGAACATATTCTAGCCTACGAACTTTACCAAGCAAATCAACTCTTTCGTCTTCTGTATCTTTTATCTTTTTATGGGAAGAATATTTTCTTTTTCTCTTTTTAAATTCTAAGGACTCATTAGAAGAACCAGCAGAAACAGCGGAGGCAATTTGTTCTAAGAAAGATTTATGCTTTAACACGCCAAACCCTTGGGGTAAATGGCGGGAGTTTACTTGCTTGTATTGAATATCACTTTTTTGGGAAATATAATTTGTAATAGGAGTCATATTTTTTTAAGGTTAGACAATATTGTCTACAATTTTTCCGATATTAGAAAATTGCTTTTCTATAGATTTAGCTGCAGTTGACGGCTCAACTTTTACTGCTGCTCCCTTTGCACCTTGGCTGAAATCAAAGACACTCATACCATTAGCACTACCGCCTCCAGCATAAAGATTATCCTTCAATCCATTCATTAAGTGTTTAGCATTATTTATTTTATTCATCTTATATCCCTACCTAATATTTTAAATGTTATATTATTAAAGAATATCAACTCTTTCACTATAAGTATCGTTATTTCACAAGGATAACTTGTAACTAAATTTTCTGTTTAATTATACCGGTTTTAGCACTTGTATTTTTGAAATTAAAATTGCAGAAATATATCCAAAATAGCAGCAACTCTCTTTTTATTGAGACTACACCTAACAAAACGGCCTTCTTTTTTCGCAATAATTACATTAGCCTTCCTTAGTAAGCCAATATGATCTGAAACTGTTTGTTGCTCCAAAAAAACCTTATCACGAATTGCATTTATTGTAAGAGATTCATTGCTAATCAGCCTTATGATTGATAAACGACCAGAAGAAGAAAACAATCTTAATAGCTTGAGCTGCAAAGAAGGTTCTATTGAGCCTTTCGCTTCTTGCAACAAACTAGTATCAATATTCAACATCTGCAAAAAGCTCTTATAAAAACTTTTAATTTTACCTGGTTTTACATGATAACGAACTTGTCGTCCCGCTTTCCTAAATTCTAAAATTTTTTCTCTACGTAAAACACCTAGATGATCAGAAATTCTCTGAATGGAAACATTTGCCTTTTCTGAAATCTCAATAACCGACAAATCAGGCTCTTTTTTTAATAAATTTATTATTCGTTGTCTACTATCATTTGCTAATGCAAGGAAAAAATCTGCAGTTTCTTGATCTTCTGAACGTTTAATAGGCAGGATTAATTTTGACATTTATATTTTATTTTGCCATTTCAAAAAATACTTCGTATATACTTTTTATTATTAGTATAGTGCAAAAATGAAGTTATTATGTTTAATAAAAAACTAAAGTCAACAAAAAAGAAACATTATTTGCTTTTTGCTAAAACAATTATTTTAGCAATCTCCTTGCCAAAGAAATGGCTGTATCCCTTTTCTCCGGGTCAACTTTTATCATCTCACAAATAGCCCTTATCATTGAAGCTTTTTCTTCTAAATTATCTAAAGTTAAAATACCTTCTATACTAAGTGCAACCAAAGTTTCTATCTGTATCACCTTGTTTTCATCAGAACCAACTTTAGGCAAAAGCTTTATCAATTTATTGACAAATTCTTTTACTTTACCTTCACTCGTACCAACGCTTTTTACTTTATTAGTTAATATAGAAGAATAAATATTATCTTCAAAAACACGCTTAGATTTACTTACACTTTTTTCCATTTTGCACCACCTTCCCCTATTCTTTTTTATAATAAACTAATAAGAACACAATATCAAATTTCACTTAGGCTTTAACTGTATAATCGTCAATTTTGATGTTAAACTTGTAATATATTTTTTCGTTATATAATTAACTGAAAATATAATAGCAAGCATTAAAAATGAAATTTTATATACTAATCAACGAGAAGTTAATATGTTTAAAAGCAAGAAAATCCCTATTACTATGTTCACCAAGATATTGTCTTTATCTACAAAGAGGCAACTTCCTAAGCATATGTCAGATATACATTCTCTAAATCAAGAATTAAAATATCAACAAGCACTTATTTTGCTGGCTTTTACTAAAAATACAATTGACTATATGCTTAAAACAAGAAATTTATTTTTTTTAATAGTTACTATTTCATTAATAAATAATCGCTTTAACAGACATAAAGGTTGGTCACGTTAAACAGTCAAGTATTCAACTTTACCTTTATTTCTAATAGCCCTGAGAGCTTGTTTTCGCTGCCTTTCTCTAGTGTAAGAAATATGCACCCAGCTTCCAAATTCTTGAATGCATTGATCATATGGCAAATTGGTCTTCTCGGTAATCCACAAAAATAGCTCTTCGATTTTCATTCCTGGAACAACAATATCCGCAGCCTGTCCCTGGCAATGTTGGGATGTAGCCGAACCTCCGATAGCTTTATTTAATTCAGGGCAACGATAGCCAGAGGTAACAATAACAGGCCCCTGTTTGACTCTAATCGGCTCTAGTATTTTCACACAAAGCCATTTGATGTTTTGCTTTTTTAGTTCATCAGGAATATTGTCCATTCCCAGCCTTATTGCAGTCTGCGAAAAAGCCATTTCTTCCCAAGCAAAGTGGTCAGTTATTTTCATAATTATCTTTCTTGACGTTCATTCTAAGTAATCTTTTTTAAAAGTATACCAAAAGTGTACTTTACAAAACAAGCAGAAGCATATTTAAATAAGTGAACGATAATTACTCAAAATATTAAAATAAGGAAGGGTGAGAAATGGCTACTAATAAAACAATGAGGCTGGTATCCAAGTGCAAAGCATTGCTTTAAAAGCCTAGAAAGCACTTCAAGCCAGAGAGTTTCTGCTGGCAAAAACGAAAATAGCGCAGATACAGCAAAATAATCAGCTAAAAATTGCACTACGACATTAACGACCAAAGGTCCACAGAAGGGTAACTATTATGTTTTTTGACAATATTTTTAAATTTGGTAGGCAGCAAAAATCGCCAAACGATGAAGGGAAATCGTTGTCAAAAAAAGCTGATTATCCCCCACGCAATATTGGTCGCAATGATCCATGTGCTTGTGGTAGCGGTAAAAAATATAAAAAATGTTGTCTGAAAGAGCAAAAAGAGAGCAATCCTATCATTGGTTATGTTGCTGTAGACAGAAAAATAGGCAATCTATTTTGTTCAGGACAAGATGCTATTGTTGCCGGTTCAGAAGATGCGCTCAAACAGTACTTAAGTAATTATCCAACAACATGGAAACCAACGATTGAACCTGCTTATTATAAGCAAATGAAAACGGTTCTTGAATTAGGTGGTACTTATGTTTTGGATATGGAAGCATATCAAAAATGGACGGCAATGATTAAGGAAGAAGATATCCCTGGCATGACTATCAACAATAGAAGAAAAGAAAAAATCGTAAAGAAATCAGGAATATTTGCGCCCCCGGGAGGCTGTTGTCGAATAATAGGGAAATTTTTTAAAACAACCTAAGGGGATAACTCGCGGACAGGCCATTTGGCCAATAGACAAAAATTGTCTCTATTTAGCTGCTCTAACTTTTATGTTTTGTACTACGACATTTTTGCATCCTCAGTTAAAAGAAATTTTAACAGAAATGCAAGGCAATTCGTATAAACTACGCAAAACCTTTGGCAGTCTTTTGACTCAATCAGGGCTGGATAGCATGAATGCAGCAAAATTAACAGGGCATAGTGACATTCAAACAACTTTTCAGTATTATAATATTTCAACGCGGGAATAGCTCAGTTGGTAGAGCATCAGCTTCCCAAGCTGAGGGTCGCCGGTTCGATCCCGGTTTCCCGCTCCACATCTTTTAATAAATTACTTAGACCGAGCAAGGATTATTTGCCCTTGTGCTTCAAGCAGTTTTCCATGCTCTAATATTGATTTTTGAGCCATGTCTATTTCTAAAGAAGAAACACCATAAGAAGGAATATGTTTTAACCATCTATTAACTAACTTTCTCTTATTTTTATCTAATAGACTCAAAAACATTCTTCTTGAATCTTTATTTAGTTTAAAAATAGCACAAGCTATAACTGTATCTGGAATATCAAGGAAAATCTCTTCCAAAACTTCTTCCTCTTGAATGAATAAATCTTCAAATGAAACAGAAAAATGATTAATGACTTTTAATACAGAAGGATATTGTTTGGAAATCGTTTTATAAACCGACTCCCTCTGAGACGTAGGGATAGATTCCAAAATACCTTTTGCAGTTATCTGCCCACCTAATAAAGTCCCCATTTTCTCAAGGATATCAGTCTCCAACTGAACGAGGATTCCCTCGTCATAATGCTCTGGAGAAATTAAGTGTGAAATAATCTCCGCTTGAATTTTTGGAGGATAATCCATTAGAATCTTTTGTGATAATTCATATGGGAGACAAGATAAAATCATGGCTATCGTTTGAGTCGAAATCTCGTCTTGTGCTATTTTATCCTGAAGTAAATATTTTAATTTATGTATATTTTTTTTATTTACAAACTGAAAGAAACGTCTCTCCCGTAATTGTGTAGTACTGTCCTCCAAATCATAATCCAAATAATCCCCCATATCACAAAAGACATTAGTGCCCATCCCTTTTCTATGCAAAAAGCCTTCAAGATTATTTTTAAAAGAACTATAACCTTTTTCCATGATAAAATGCTTTATCACTATGATTAATAACCATATAACAACAAGTAAAGATAATATAAAAAAAACATAGAACAAACTAATCAGAATATTGATAATATCTCCCGTTTTTATTTTTAAATTTCTTGCAAAAGCTGGTATTATCTTCTCTAATTTCTTAAATCCTTTGTTCCTGCTAAGTTTATTTTTGTTATAAGAAGAATAATAAAAAGCCTGTTTATGTATCGCTATAGACCTTGGAGATATTTTTAGGTATTCTGCAATAAATTTTTGCACCCTCTGAACTTCTTTATAGTGCAACCTCTGATCAACCAAAAGATTAACTTGTAATCTTCTTATCTTTGGGGGTATATCTCTTCTAGGGCTAGGAAAAATAGTTTCAACATTCACATCAATAACAACTCGCCTCGCCCCAACCATAGCATTAATCATGCTTTGTAAATTTCGTTCTAATTTCTGCTCATAAAGTATTTTCGTATTACCAAGATCCGTATTTGAGAATACTGACGGTACAACAAAAATAAAATTTAGTAATAATAAACAAAAAAGGATTAAATGTTTTTTGGGAACATACATGTTTTAGAACTCCTTTGTTAAATATGTATAATAGACACGAAGTGAATTTCGCGACAGCGATACCTTCTGAGTATACTCTGTTTCTTTGTTAGTAATCAACTTCTGTAGTACAATTAAAATCTATGGCAAACAAAAACATCCATGATGTCATCATTGTTGGCGGAGGGCCAGCAGGCAGCACTGCTGCTTTATATACTAGTAGGGCATCTTTAAATACCTTAGTCTTAGACAAAGCTATGTCATCAGGGGCCCTTGGTTCAACTAGCAAAATCGCTAATTATCCTGGGTTTTCAGAAAATATCAAAGGTTCTAAATTACTATTAAAGATGCAAGAACAGGCAAAACAATTTGGTGCAATTTACCAAAAAGCTACTGTTGTAGGAGTTGATTTTTCTAGAGAAAAAACTAAAAATATTTTTACTAATGACGGGCAAACATACACTGGAAAAACTATAATCCTAGCAACTGGAGCCATGGGCCGTTCAAACATTCTCCCCGGAGAAGATGCCTATTTAGGGAAAGGAGTTTCCTACTGTGCAACTTGCGACGGGGCTTTTTTTAAGGACAAAGAAGTACTAGTGTATGGAAAAGATGATTTTGCCATAGAAGAAGCTTTATTTTTAACTCGCTTTGTAAAAAAATTATATTTCGTCACACCTAAAGACAGCTCAAAAGAAATAATAAACAATGAAAAAGTAATTTTACTAAAAAATAGCTCATTAATCGAAGTTATAGGGGACAATAATAAAGTTACTTCAGCTGTAATACTTTCTCAAAAAGACAAGAAAACTGTTAAGGTAGACGGTATTTTCATATATGGTTCAGGGAACAAACCAGTAACAGATTACCTTTATGACACTATTAAAATTGATAGCAATTCTTCTTGTATAATAATAGACAAGGAATATCAGACAAATGTTCCAGGAATTTTTGCTTGTGGGGATGTAGTTAACACGGAAATCCGACAAGTAATAATTGCTGCAGCTCAAGGCTGCTCCGCAGCACTAGCAGTAGATAAGTGGATAAACAAAAGGGAACAATTTACAAAAGATTATAGATAAGAAAAAAACAATGGCCTTAGCCGTTATTTCCTACGCCCGAAAACTCTTAGCAATAATAAAAATAAGTTAATGAAATCCAGGTATAAAGTCAAAGCCCCAATTATAGAAAGCTTTGCACTTTCTTGGTCATTACTAACAGACAAACTCAACTGTTTAATTTTTTGAGTATCATATGCTGTAAGCCCTATAAAAACAAATAGACCGGCATAGGTAATTAACCAATATAATAAAGAGCTTTTTAAAAAAATATTTATAACCGACGCAATAATGACACCAACAAGACCCATTAAAAACATATTACCTAGCCGGCTTAAATCTTCTTTTGTAAAATAACCATAAGCACTCATTACCCCAAAAGTAGCAGCTGTAACAAAAAAAGTAGAAGCAACCGAAGCTGTAGTATAAAGCAAAAAGATAACTGATAATGTTAATCCATTTAATATTGCGTAAACAATTAAAGATATACTTGCCGCTTGCACGGTCATCCTTTCTATCGCAGATCTAAGATAGATAACTAATAATAGTTCTCCGAAAATTAAACCTAAAAACAAGAAAGTATTTTTAAAAATAAGAGAGAGTAAAAACTCATTTGAAAAGGTATAAATAGAAACTATAGCTGTCAATAGTAAAGACAAAGACATCCAGCCATAGACCCTAGAAATAAAAGTGTTTTGTTTGGCCTCTGTTTCTAATAATGCAGATTTTTCTGTATCCAACATAAAGAATACATCCTTTAATATTAATTCTTAAAATAAGTTTAACAACTTTATTTCAAATAAGAGATTCTTTCCAGCTAGGGGATGATTCGTATCTATAGTTATGGTAGACTCTCCAATATCAACAATAGTTACTATTTGCTTTTCATTGGTTTCTTTTTTGGTAACTTGTAGTTTTTTTCCTACGCTAAGATCTAACCCTTCTGGCAAAATATCTTTTTTAACATTAACAATGAAATTTTTCCTATATGGACCATAGGCTTTTTCTGCAGGAACAGTGACTTTCTTAGCTTCTCCAATTTGCATACCAATAACAGCGTCCTGAAATCCTTGGATAATGTCATCATTACCAATAACAAATTGAAAGGGAAGTTTTTCCTCTGAAGCATCGACAACGGTGCCATCTTCTAGAGCCACTTTATAATGTACTTCAACTGTATTTCCCTTAGCTACTTTTGTCATAATAATTTAATTAACCATTAACAATATACTGTTATATTAACAGAATAAGAAAAATATGCAAGCTATAGATAATATTTTCTCTTGTTTTCTGACTTAGAACTTCACTAATTTAGCCTCGCCAATAATTCCTTTTATGTTTCTGATACCTGCTAGCACATCTTTTTTTATAGAGGAATCCACATTTATTACCATAATAGCATTGCCGCCCGTAGAAATCCGACCAACATTCATCCCCGCGATATTAACATTGTGCTTCCCTAAAAATGAGCCAATCTCTCCAATTACTCCCGGACAATCCTGATTAGGAACAACCAATAAATATCCTTTGGGGATTGCATTTATCCTATAGCCATCAATTGAAACGATCATATCTCCTATAGAATCAAAGTAACTCCCTTCTACTTTTCTACTTTTTCCATCACTTGAAATAACTTCAACTGTTAACAAATTTGCGAAATCTTTTATGTTTTCTGTTTTACTCTCTGTAATCTTTACCCCTCTTTCTTTTAGGATAAGAGGGGCATTTACATAGTTTACAGTTTCTGAGACCATAAACTCTAAAAATCCTTTCAAAAAAGAAGTAGTTAGAGGCGCAACATCATGTGCAGAAAATTCTCCACAATATTTAACACGTATTTCAGAAATAGAATCTGCAACTAATTGACTAGCTAACTTTCCTAATTTTTCTGAAAGGAGCAAAAATTTACTAACAGGAGCTAATTTCTCGGGTTTCATAGCAGGGATATTAACCGCACTTTTTGCAATTCCTCCTTGTAAAACCTCTGCAATTTGCTCTGCGACATCAATAGCAACATTAACTTGAGCTTCTTTTGTAGATGCTCCTAAATGAGGGGTAAAAACTATTTTATCAGATTGCAAAACAGGATTATCAGCCTCTGCAGGCTCCTTACTATATACATCTACAGCCGCACTAGCTACCTTCCCACTATTAACAGCATCAAGAAGGTCCTGTTCATTTACAATTCCACCTCTTGCACAATTAACTATACAAACTCCATCTTTCATGGATTTAAAAGTCTCTGCATTTATTAAATTTTCGGTTTCAGAAGTTTTCGGCAAATGCAAAGATATAAAATCTGATTTAGTAAAAATATCATTTATATCAACTAATTCTATACACAAC
>Ga0272440_1003784_pt1 | contig 11129 bp, 3 predicted proteins | sample SSMMMBAug17_FD_192440 | JGI IMG/M metagenome (GOLD analysis project Ga0272440, IMG submission 192440) | Marine sediment archaeal communities from Little Sippewissett salt marsh, Falmouth, MA, United States - SSM-MMB-Aug17 | ecosystem: Environmental > Aquatic > Marine > Wetlands > Sediment ... | reverse complement strand
GCGAACCTTGTGTTCGCCCTCGAACTAATAACGCTTTCGTTCCTGTGTACGATGGGCGAACACAAGGTTCGCCCCTACATCGGGCTGGCACATAAGTTAATGAGGAATTTATTTTTCGAGCATTCCTAAGTAAATGAGGAACTTATTTTTAGTGCATTCCATAGGAACGAAAGCGTTATTAGTTCGAGGGTGAATACAAGGTTCGCCCCTACACGTTCTTGGCACATAAGTAAATGGGGAACTTATTTTTCGAGTTTTCCTTAGTTATGATTTCAAATCATACATTCATTAAATTCATAATTTTGTCAACGAAAAACGAATTCCTTACAGAAAAGTCCCGGGGGTATGTACAAACCAGGGGAAAATGTTGCCTTGAGCAAAAATCGAAATCAAACCAATGTCCGAAACCAATTTGTACATACGCCCAAAGTCCCCTCACTGCAACAACTCCAAAAACCGAAACAAATTTTCATCAAACTTCCACTGTAACCCCAAACGCAATCCCTGCCGATAATATCGCTGTTCATCCAAATCCCGATCTCTAAAACCTGTTAATTGATATCCCATTGCAATCCGAATATTTTTCCGAATTAAATAATCAAGTCCCAAACCAAATGAATACCGGTCACTGCCTGCAAATGATGTCAAAATGCCGGATCGGACATTCATTCCCCAGCGTTGATTTAAATGCGTGGACCATTTTATTCCCAACAAATGAACAATAGCGTCATATTCATCCGGTTCAAAAGTCATGAATTGCAATTTGGCGGCATATCTTCCTGAAAGTATGCTTTCAAAAGACCATTGGTAATTATGATGTGATGAAAACATCAATACGCGACGCTTTTCAATATCAATCTTATGACGTTCTTCTTTCCATCGAAAGAAGCCCAGAAAATGATATTGATTATTTCTTCTGGGACGATATGCCCCGCCAATTGTCAAGATATGTTGTATACGATTGTCTGTGGTTTCCGGTTTTTCCAATGCATAATTTTCTCGGATCAGGCCGGACCAGTTTTCAGTCAGACGTGTAGCATGGGTGCCCTTAAAGCTATAATAGTCTGTCTGTTTTCCCAGGCGGGTGTCCATGCGAATGGAAGTGCGGTTATTTTTGTTGCGTTTGTCGTTGATTCCAAAAGAGCACGAAAACGCATCCTCCTGGTCATCACCTCTATATGTATGAATATATTCTACTTGCGGTGAAATAGAAAGTTTGGGCACAATATCAAAGCTGTTTCGCAATCCTGTCACACTTTCCATTTCTCTGCCACTCATGCCGCCCCGAATACGATGTTCTGCATAGGTTTCTGTGGAACCCATCATCTGGGCGTTCACACCAAATTTTGTATGAGAACGTTCTACTTTGCTGCTCAATCCGCTGATACCATTTAGACTGTTAATTAATTCATGTTCCACATAAATTTTGGTTTTGTTATGAACATAATATTCTCCGCCAGCTTTTAAGGATTGACGTTCGGATTCAGAAATATCCTGCTCGATTTCTCCATACATTTTACCCGGACGATCAAAAACGTTAAATGAATTCTCTATTTTCAGGCGAACACTGTCCACTGTATCATTGTCCGCAATATTTTTCTGATCAGTGTGACGATATCCAATGCTGGCATTAATAGAGCCATAGCGTTGTGAAATATCCAGACTCCCTGATAATCGTTCATTATTGGCATCAAGACCTTTGCTTTCAATTACTGTGGTCTTAATTTCGGTGCTGGATCTCGGCCTGTAAATAACCTCACCTTTGATCTCCTGACGTCCATTTGCAATGGGTGCATCTGGATTGGTAAACCCTTCATCTGCATGGGCAAAACTAAATGTGGTATCTAAATTGTGATACCATTGGCCAACATAATGAATGCGTGATGCCTGTCCACTGTCAGCACCATTTTCATGATTCTGTTCGGCAATTTCATATGTGATTTCATGCCTGGCAAATGGTTTGACTGCAACAAATCCTGATGAAATTTGAGTCCCTTCATCTTCGCGATCATCCATTGAAAAGGAACCGCCCCAGGAAAGCTTATCTGTCAATTTTTGGGATAATCGGAGGCCGGCAACGTTGTATTCTTTTGTTTCTGTCTCACTGGCATAGCCGATACGAATATAGTTGCGGTTGCCATCAACATCACGTGAGGGGATGGCTTCATGAAAACTAATATAGCCTGAAAAGGCATCAATGGTGTAATCAGTAAAGCGTTTCATTTGCTGTGTCTGAATAATCATGCCGGAATTTTCAATATCCTTTGTGATAATTTCAACAGTTTCACTATTTTCCAAAATTGGCAGGCGATTTTTTTGTATTTGATAAAACGTGGAGGTCCCATTTGCCGGAATTTCTTCAACAAAATGATCATGATAGGGGCGTGCGCCAAAAAGTGTAATTTCATTGTGCTTTGTTTTGTATCGTGCACGGGCACCGGTGAATGTCCGCTGAAATCTTCCCAGGCGAATATTTTCATTTTGTTGGGAATCAGTGACATAATCCCCCCACATAACCTGATGCTCCCCTTTTTCCAGTTTAACATACAAACGACTCTGACTTTGGGCATCAAATCCTTTGATAGAGGCATCGCCATAAATGGGGTAATAGGCATTGGGATCAATATCTCGAAATAATGTAGTGTCATCGTTTTTTGATGAATCATATGCCAGGGTCAGTAAAAAATCACCACGAATTTTTCCTTTGAGAAATACCACCACCCGATTTTCAAAAAATAATTCATCATCAAAATGATCCCATTGATGTGATGGGGCAATTTCTTTATCAGATAACTGATCCATATGCATGGAAATATCCACCAGACCCACAGCAATCATGGGGCGTTTGGGAGTGACCATTTTAATCTCTACCGATTGATTGATATCTTGTCCCAAATATGCATGAAGTTTTACTGTGCCGGTTCGTTCAGAACTTCTCAAATGTAATGTTGCATGCCCATTTTCAATACGAATCTGATGGCCGGGTTCATTGGGCTGAATATCTGTTTCTAAAAATTGTCCTTCGGTAATATTTAATGTTACAAAATGAATTCCTGCTGCCAGCTTATGATTGTGATCTTCCAGCCGGAGTTCAATGGGTAAGATTGAGCGGCCGCCATCTGCCGAAAGGGTCTTGGATGGCATGACAAGATTCATATGTACCGGTGCGCCAGGCAAATAGAATTTTTTTTTGATCAATATGCGAAGATTCCCAAAAGGATCCATCGCTTCAACAGAAACCTCATTCTTTCCTGGTTTTAACCTGACGCCATACCAGGCCAAAACCTGTGCATTTTCTTTTTGATTGAAAGCTTTTTCTCCCAGATGATCATCAGGTATTTTTTCACCATTGACCTTCAATTTTGGATCAATGCCCATACGAACCACTGCAATGAACTTCCTGTCTGTTGAAATATCTGTTTCCGGCCATAAGAACTGACCTTTAAGGGCCATTTCTTTTGTGACCTGACTGGCATATTGTTTGATTCTCGCTTCACCAGAAAGATCCTGGTTTTCAGTTTTAGAAATGTTTTCGGTATCCGCATCTGTTGTGCGTTGCCATTGTTTTTCCATGCTATCAGGAAAAACAAGACCGGAGCTGATATCTCCCAAGCTGTCTGAAGGTGTCCATGTTTGTGTATTTGTTTGCGCAGTATCAAAATCCATTGCTTTTTCAAGCATCCATTCGCCGCGAATATTATTATTTCGTGCATTAATTTCAGCCCATACATTTTTTTGGTGTGCGCAGGGGCAGGCCAGTATGAAATCTGCCCGATGAAATTCTCCTGGCGACATATCCACAAATCGACTGCCGGGATCTCCTGCCTGTGCGATATGGGTAACATTCAGTTGGACGTTTGATGGCAATGACAGTGGATCGACTTTTAATACGTGTGTTCCGGGTGCGATGCCATATAAGCTGAACTGACCATTTTCATCAGTAATGACCCATGTGCCATCTTCCAAGAATAATTTAACCCCGCCCACCGGCCATTCATCATTGTTTTGAATCCTATTGTTGTCTTCATCAATGAAAATTTTACCAAAAATGATGCCCCGATCAGAAAACAGATGTTCACGTTCAATGTCAACTTTTGTACGTGAAATCATTGATTGTTTTACGATATCACGATTTTTACCAGTGACGTATGCCGCATTGACACCATCGCTGTCCAATGCGCCGGGGGTGACCAGCAATACATATTTTAATGATATTTCCTGATCTTTTTTCAAATCAGTCAGAGACAGTCGCACATCCCCGCCATTCACGTTGACACGCAACAAACGCGGATCGTCAATGAGTCGGGCACTGCCCTTTTCATACTTAAACCCATAAGGCAGGCGGTCATAGACTGTAACATCAGTTAAATCGAGGCCAGTGTTGTTTTTGATATGAATGTTATAGGGTATCCAGTCTCCAACATGGGCTGTGTCAATGGAAGTAGTTTTTTCAAAAATAATGGGTCCGGATTTCAGGTTGACGATAGCTTCAGCAATACTGGATGTAATTGTTTTTTGACTGGGAAGATCTGCCAATGCCCGGGCGGTATTGGCCCGATCACTATCCAAAGAATGAATGTTGGGCATTAACTCATATGAAAGATGAATGGTGGAATCAGGTTGAAACGAACCAATTTTAAAAATCATTTGTTGAATAACGTTGTCATTATTTTTTTGGAGCGTGGGATCTGCAACACTTAACTGGTCCAGTTGTGTACTTCCTTTAACATAATCAAATCCTGGGGGAAGCCAGTCCCAGATACGTGTATTTTCGAGCGTGATCGCAGTGATGTTTTTTACCTGAATGTAATATCTGACTGGCTGACCGATGTTGATCAGGGCATCAGTGACAGATTTTTCAATCACCATTGCATCACCCAATTTGACAGTTGCTGATGCTTGATTGGAAAACAATGGCGTGGCACCACTCAGCTTGCCTCTCACAATGGCGGAATTGGTGTGTTCTCCCTCAGGTGTATTGTTTTCAACAGAAAGAATGTAACGTATTCCAACAATCTCATCCACATTGAGATAGCCTATGGTGATAATTAAATTTGGAGATTGGGTGACATCCGGAATGTTCATATCAGTTTCAAACACTGGATTGCCAATAATCTGGTTATCCTTTCTTTGAATGCTGTCCGCAACATATGAGAAGCCATTGGGAAGAATATCAAAAATCTGCGTGTCTGTTACCACCTTACCTGTTTGATTGTGTATGGTCAGCTCATAGGCCACAGTATGACCATAAAACACGATTGTTTCTTCAACTGATTTTTCCAACAAAATACTGCCATCAATATCAACAGGGTCAAGGGGAATATCCAACTCAAGGGCATCTGGCTGAATGCCCAGAGAAAAGACACCGGCATCAGCTTCCTGATTAAAGCCATTTCTTCCATATGATGGTTCACTGATGGCATATTTGAATATCATCATTCGTGCAGGTTTTGATGATGGAAATTGATAATGTGATGGCGGAATAACTTCAATATAATAACCATCACCCGGCCTGATATTGGAAAATTGATACCGACCACTGTCATTGGAAATTTCCGGCTGAATTTCATTGTCATAAACATCCACAACAGGCGTCCCATTAATATGATGCAAAGAAATAGTGGCACCTGGAATGGGTTCTAAGGTGATTGAATCAAAAACATATCCAAAAGGTTCAACACTGGCAACATCTCTGATGCGGCCTTCTACAGGATCGACAGCCTCACAGGTCAAAATATCAATTTTTGTGCTTCTTAAATAACAAATGCCGCCTTCCTGACAAATGCGTTGACTGCGTTTACGTTCCTGTGACGTATTTTCAATCAGAATAAGCGGTGTGTGACTTCTAAAAATACATGTGTTGGGTCCAGTTTCATATACCCATACCTCAATGGTATCTCGGGTCGAGGCAGATTGCACAGTCACCAGAACCTCATCTGCCCTGGTCGGGTTTGCATTAAAACTGCCGGATACAAGCTCAAGATAGACATTATCACGTGAGGGGATATATTTTGGAGAATCCTGCAATTGAAAGGTCTGTGTGTGATTATACTGCGAATCTACGAAATTTATCTTGGCAGAATCTCCAAAAACCTTATTGCAGGTCTCGTTGGTTTCAAATTCAGGTGAACCAAGACCATCAAGATCAATGGCTGCCGAATTGTAAATCATTGTGCCTGTTGTGGCCTGATCAATGATATTCACAGAAAATGTCAGGTGGGCACTGGTATCGCGTGGAAAATTAGCAAGCGGGATGATCAATCCGATTTTTGCAACCAGATCTGTTTGATTCCAGGAATCTGTATCAGTCCAATAAACATCCAAATTTTGAGATAACATGACCACTGGAATGGCATAAATGGGTGAAAAATTGATCGTTTGCAATGAATTGAAGGTTGTATTTCCTGGAATGGCATCTTCAAGCAGAATCCCGCTGATTTGTTTGATACCATTCTGGGTCATAACAGGGATGGCGCGTTCATTGGGCGATTTATAACCGGTATTGATCAAATCGATACGATAGGTGATTTTGTCTCCTGGTTCAACCAGTTCGCTGCAAATGGGTTGATTGGATTTGGTCATTTGAATCATCACACCCAGATCAACATGTGCGGCATCAATGTTTGTTTCAATCAGGCCAGGTTTTGTTTTTGATCTGACCTCCAATTGAATCTGACCCACCATATCTTGTAAAACAGTACCTGGCACTTTAGCAGCGATCACCAGGTAAATTGATTTTCCTTCCTTAATGGTAATGGATTTATTTTGAACGGGTTCTTCACCCGGATCATTTCGACCATTACTGTTATGATCAATAATAATTTGAGGTGACAAAAAGTAAAAATCAGAACTGTTTGGAAATGTCAATTGAAGGATATAGGTATCTGTAACATTTCCCTGATTGGTCAACACATGGGAAAAGTTGATATAGTTACCTGGGCTCGCCTTAATATTTCGATCATCAATTAGATGAAGCCCATAGACAGGAGCAACCTGAATTTTGGCAATATTTGATAAAACCACGCTGCCAATTCCAATTGAAGGATCATAGTATGTGGCAGTTGCCTGGTTTTCTATTACTGTAAAAGCAGGTGTTTCCGCGTAGCTATCGGTGTAAATGATCAAAAGAATCAGTACGATGCATATGAATATCAAAGTTGGACGATCATATTTCATCGGGCACATTCAAAAAAATGAGAAATTTATTCTTCGAGCATTCCTTATTCATCTTTGTCTTTGGTATCCCATATTTGATGAGATAAGTCGGAACTGTTTTTCTTCCAGATCCGACTTACCCAAATCAAAAGATGCTATAAATTCTACTAATCAACCTGTGTACAAAACCGCATACTTACAGATTCACCTGGCGCAATAGAACCTCCATCAGTCTGTGTAGAATCAGTACCTACATGAAAAATCACCTCCGTTCCAATTTGCTTGGCATGATAACCATGTTGATGGGTGCTTGATTCATCATCATCCGCATCAGTATTTGAATACAGTGTGATCAGTGATGTCATTCCTGTGCCTGCATTGCCATGACCAGATTTTAAAGAACCGGCACGGAATTGAGTAAATGCTGGAATATTGTCATGCACTTTGACCATATTCACATTTTCAGTACCGGCATTGGTGATGACCACCTGCCATATAACGCATTGTCCGGGGTTCACAGAAGACACTGCTGTTTTTTCGAGACTGGTGTCAGGTTCACCATTACAATCTGCATCCAGGGCAGTGGTTTTAATCAAGCGCAATTGCCCCAAAATTACTGTAGATTGGTCAATAACCTTTGAAAGATTTGCACCATTATTATATGTAGCAACAGCCGATAAAACATCCAGTGTGCCATCTGGCGCACTTGATGGCGAAAACACCAATGCAGAAACAGGCATTTTTTCACCCGGATTCAGTCGAATCTTGTCTGCACTGTTTGGAATGCCACTGCCGCCGAAAACCTGCCATATAAGATTGTCATTAATATCGTAATAATAAACGCTGTCAGTACCATTGAGTGAATTAAATGGCTTGTTGGGAACGCCATCACCTGTCGTATCCATCAGAATACTGTTACCCCATCCAGAGGTTGACAGACTGTTCGTCCCATCCAAAATAAGCGTTTCAACAGTGTTACCATCATTTCTTAAGGTATGGTTATATGTTACAGAACCACCGGGCTGAATCTGTCCGGTTTGATTGGCCACAAAAGCAATTTTTTCAACATCGTTCACATCCAGGGCATCCAATTTAATATCAGTGGCACCGGTATTGATAGATTTAATTTTAAATAAAATGGGATAATCACCATCACCATCAGCATTGCCATCAACTGCTTCAATTTCACCATCACCATCAAAGTCATTTTCATAGTCTGCTTTACACTTGATTGGATTTGATGACAAAATGATGTGTGCATGAAATAAAAATGTTGAATGTGCCGGAAGAGCCGGTGTAGTTGTAATCACATTATCTGCTTCATCATGAAAAACCATGCTCCATCCCTCAGGCAGTCCGCCCAAAACACTGCCATCCCATGTACTTCCGCAGGCAAGCTGAAAAGCATCAGGCACACCGGAATCGTTCTCAATTGTTAATGGATAGACAATGTTTGCCCCAGGATTACCTTCTTTGGTTGTTGTGGGATTAATACCGCCGGTTTCATAGGCATGTTTGTTAACCAGTGGATCACCATCAGAAGAGTCAGTCCCTCTATTTGGGCTGTTGGTTAAATCAACCCCTGGTGGGGATATTTGATACAAAGTAGATTGCGTTGTGTCATTGATTGTGTCCAAACCGGCTGAGGTTGCTGTCAGAACAGCGGTATAGTTGGGCGCGTTGGTGCCATCGTTGTCGTAAGCACCGGCAGGCAACTGTGCTTTTATGACAATGGTGATGTTTTCACCGGGAAGCATCGGACCTGTATCAACTGTACCATCATTGTTTGAATCTAACAATGCCGTATTTCCACCAATATTCCAAAAACTAAACACTGTGCCTGCTGGAAATGAATTGTTTGCCACTCCGGAATTGGGATACGACAATTCATAAGTATCCTCTATGTTTCCAGTATTCTTAATCGTATGCGTAAACACGACCTGTTCTCCGGATGCCACACGATCAACAATTTGGTCATCGTTGACAGTGTTGTCATCATCCCCACCATCATTGACACCGGAATTCATACCGGTTCCAGTATCTGACACAATAAGTGAATAAACGTCATAAACCTGAACAATGGTTTTATTGGAAACAATGGTTTCATTTCCATCCTCAGTGTCTCCATCATCGTTAACATCACCGAGAATAGTCACCTCATTTTCAATATCTGTGTTTGCAAGTAAATCAGATCTGATTTTCACACGATATGTAAAAGATACTGTTGTATCCGGGGGTAAGACATCATCATGGCCCCGAATGCCAAAAACATTAGCCACATTCACTTCATTATTGACATTGTTCGATGCAACAGGCGCAAATCCCTGAATGGTATCTGTTCCTGTGGAACCTTCATCAACCCCCGGACCATCGACAAAGTCACCATTGACTTCTTCAATGGAAATATCGTCAACAGATGAAATATCAAATTTTGTCAAGTCCAGAACATCACGAATTTCAATATTGTAAGCCGGGCTTTGTCCGGTATTTTTGAGCGTAATGGTAAAAAGAATGGTGTCATCACTGATGTCATTCAATGTTCTATTATGGCTGTATGTTGCTGATTTAGTGACAATCAGAACCGCATTACTGGTAATGGTGACATGGTCTTCATTGGTATTGTCCAGACCATCCATTCCTTTTCCATCAGATTCATCAATCACGATACTGTTTTCAGAGGTCACTTTCAATGTTGCACCCAAGACTTGATTTTCCAGGGCACTACTTGGCACACGAACCTCAACGATCAAATTAACTTTCTGATCGGCCTCAATACTGACTGTCCCCGGTGATCCCAAAATGGCAATCATGTCTTCACCATCGTTAACTTCACCATTAAAGTTTGTATCAAGATACACTTTGAGAATTTCAAAGTTGGAATCATCCTGACCGGTGATTGTTTCAAGTAATTCAACAGTGTAGGTATCAGTACCATTACCTGCGTTTTTCACATAATGGGAAAAGTATACTGGCTGTCCAGGAGATGCTGTAGAGCTGCGGTCCTGTCCCATAGATGCCGAATACACCTGGCCCACAATAATTGTTGCCAGATTGGACTGGGCAGTATGTGCGTTTTTGTTGGCATCAACATAAGTGGCTGTGGCCTGGTTCTGAATTAATTGATTGACCGGCGTTCCGGATGACCAGGCTGATTGTGATAATCCGAACAATAGGCCAATGGTAATCATGGCTGTAATAATTGTTAAAAATTGATTGTTTTTCATTTTAATCTCCTCTTTTTAATAAATTACTCGATAGTAATCCGATACCGATAGGTTTGGATTTCTCCTGGGCCAATGGGGTTTTTGGCCATCCATTGAACATTTGTGTACTCAGAAGGCGGGATAATCACCCAAACTTCTTTTCCATCCTTATTTTTTCGTTTCCGCCGGACAGGTTCAGTATCCCAGGATTTTCCATGATCGATACTCACTTTGAATTTATGGGGTACCTGTGTTACATTTGAGCCCTGAATAAAGTTTGTATTGGGCGGAATCGGTCCATTGACAGATAGCGCTGACAATTTTGTTTTGCCGGTATTATGATATGTCAGCAGGTATTCGATGGTTTCACCTGGGGCAGCAGAGTCTGTTTGTTTCAAGTGCTCCTTGCCATACTTGTCTGTTTTCACCAAATATGCTGTCATTTTGCTTTCCAGGGGACCGGCCATTGGAATGCCTGGAAAGAAGAATAGGATTGTTGCGATAATCCCAGAGATTATCTGGAAGTACTTCATTTTTTAACCTCCTTTGTTTTGTGTTGTTTTTGCATATTAATTTCTCCTTTATTTAATTGTTTGTGTTAGGAATACACTGAAAATAACTTCCATATTATTTTCCGAACATTCCTAAGGAATGCTCGAAAAATAAATTCCTCATTTACTTATGTGCCAGCCCGATGTAGGGGCGAACCTTGTGTTCGCCCATCGTACATAGGAACGAAAGCGTTATTAGTTCGAGGGCGAACATAAGGTT
>Ga0272440_1003783_pt1 | contig 11131 bp, 7 predicted proteins | sample SSMMMBAug17_FD_192440 | JGI IMG/M metagenome (GOLD analysis project Ga0272440, IMG submission 192440) | Marine sediment archaeal communities from Little Sippewissett salt marsh, Falmouth, MA, United States - SSM-MMB-Aug17 | ecosystem: Environmental > Aquatic > Marine > Wetlands > Sediment ... | reverse complement strand
GTGGACGCAGTGGACGAAGTGGACGCAGTGGACGCAGTGGACGCAGTGGACGCAGTGGACAAAGTGGACATAATGAACTTAATTATAAGAATAAAATCTGTTATTCAACCCACTTTGTCCACTGCGTCCACTTTGTCCACTTTGTCCACTGAGTCCACTGCGTCCACTTTGTCCACTTTGTCCACTGCGTCCACTGTGTCCACCGCGACAACTGTGTCAAAACCTTACCCCTGAAATTATAATTCCCCAAGTTTTGAAAAAGATTAAAATAACAGCCCATAATTTTTTAATAAATATATCCAAAAAAAATAAAAACATACAATTTTTTCAATAATAATTATTAATGATAACATATAATAATTATTAATAAAACTAATCTATTCATTTTTAATTTCCCAATCTTGACATTGAAAAAAGTGTACCTATATTGTGATAAAACAAATAATTACCAATTTTAGAAGGGAGGTATTTATATGCCAATTTATGAATACGAATGTGAAAATTGTGGTCAGACTTTAGAGGCTTTTCAAAAGATATCTGATAAACCTTTAGAGTCATGTAAATTATGTAATGGAAAATTGCATAAACTTATATCACAAAGTAGTTTTCACCTTAAGGGCACAGGATGGTATGTAACTGACTATTCTAAAAAAACACAAACTAATACAAAAACAGATAAAACAAGCCAGAAGGCTGATAATAAAAACTCAAAGGACTCTAATACGTCCAATAAGGCCGCAGAAAAAGCTTCTGAATAATGTGAAGCACCTGCCTGCCCTTTTGATCATTTTTATAAAATATCTTTAATTAGTTTTTTAAATTGTTTCTTTAGCATGTTTTTTAATAATGCTTAGTAATTTTGTATCAAAATATTAATTAGCATTTTACATTATATTTTCAAGCAATTAAGAATTATATAAATGAATATTAATTAAAATGTTAAAATAAGTTTTAAGCATTAGCAAATAATCTAAAGAAATAAACCAATATTTTTGTAAAATAATAAATAAAGGAGATTTTAACTATGAAAATCAAACCATTACAAGACCGAATTTTAGTAAAACGTGTTGAAGAAGAAACTAAAACCAAAGGAGGGATAATTATCCCTGATTCGGCAAAAGAAAAACCCATTGAGGGTTTAGTAATTGCTGTTGGCAAAGGAAAAACAAAAGAAGACGGCGGAAGAATAGCTATGGATGTCAAAGAAGGCGACAAAATACTATTTGGTAAATATGCAGGTACAGAAGTCAAAATTGATGGCGAAGAGCATTTAATAATGCGAGAAGATGATGTATTAGGAATTATAGAATAATTTTAACAAATAATATAAATATTATAAATATTATAAATATTTAGAGAGGATAATAAAATGGCAGCAAAAGAAATTAAATATAGTGCAAAAGCAAGAGAAGCATTGTTAAATGGTGTAAAAACTCTTGCAGATGCAGTAGTCGTGACCTTAGGTCCAAAAGGAAGAAATGTAATTATTGAAAAATCATGGGGCTCTCCAACTGTTACTAAAGATGGTGTAACAGTAGCCAAAGAAATCGAATTGGCAGATAAGTTTGAAAATATGGGAGCTCAAATGGTAAAAGAAGTTGCCAGCAAAACAAGTGATACAGCTGGTGATGGTACTACAACTGCTACTGTTTTAGCAAGAGCTATTTATGAAGAAGGCCAAAAATTAGTAGCTGCTGGCAATAATCCAATGGCTATTAAAAGAGGAATTGATAAAGCTGTTGATATTGTCGTAAAAGAACTTGCTTCAATGAGTAAGCAAACAAAAGATCAAAGAGAAATTGCTCAGGTTGGTACAATTTCAGCAAATAATGATTCAACAATTGGTAATATCATTGCTGATGCAATGGAAAAAGTTGGAAAAGAAGGTGTTATTACTGTTGAAGAAGCAAAAAGCATGGAAACTTCTCTTGAAGTAGTTGAAGGTATGCAGTTTGATAGAGGTTATCTTTCACCATACTTTGTAACTGATTCTGAAAAAATGGTTTGCTCTTTAGAAGATCCTTATATTTTAATTCATGAGAAAAAAATAAGCAGTATGAAAGATATGCTTCCAATTCTGGAACAAATCGCAAGAACATCAAAACCATTGTTACTTATTGCTGAAGATATTGAAGGCGAAGCTCTTGCAACTCTGGTTGTTAATAAATTAAGAGGAACTCTTCAGGTAGCAGCAGTTAAAGCTCCTGGTTTTGGTGACAGAAGAAAAGCTATGCTTGAAGATATTGCAATTCTTACTGGTGGAACTATGATTGCTGAGGATTTAGGTATTAAATTAGAAGCTGTTGGACTTGATGATCTTGGTAATGCAAAACGAATAAATATCGATAAAGATAATACTACTATTGTTGATGGTGCTGGTTCAAAAGCAGACCTTGAAGGTAGAGTAAAACAAATTCGTGCTCAAATAGATGATACAACATCTGATTATGACCGCGAAAAACTACAAGAACGTCTTGCAAAACTAATTGGCGGTGTTGCTGTTATTAATGTTGGTGCAGCTACTGAGCCAGAAATGAAAGAGAAAAAAGCTCGTGTAGAAGATGCATTAAATGCAACTCGTGCAGCTGTTGAAGAAGGTATTGTTGCAGGTGGTGGTGTTGCTTTAGTAAGATCTATTGATGCTCTTAAAAATACAATCTCTTCATTTAGCAATGATGAAAAACTTGGCGCTAATGTAGTTATTAGAGCTATTGAAGAACCTTTACGTCAAATAGCAAATAATGCTGGTGTTGAAGGATCAGTTGTAATTGATAAAGTAAAAGCTGCATCAGGTCCTTTTGGTTTTAATGCTGAAAAGAACGAATATGAAGATTTAATTGAAGCTGGTGTTATTGACCCAACAAAAGTTGTTCGTTTTGCAATTCAAAATGCAGGGAGTGTTGCTGGTTTAATGCTTACTACTGAAGCTATGATAGCTGAAAAACCTGATGATAAATCAGATATGCCTATGGGCGGCGGAGCTGGCGGAATGGGCGGCATGGGCGGCATGGGAGGAATGGGCGGCGGAATGATGTAGTCAATTGCCTTTAATGCCTGTTTAAAAAAAATATATATATAATTTACATATACAATAACAACAAAGCCCTCAAAATATTTTGAGGGCTTTGTTGTTTTTAAATGAGTTTAAAAATAAAAACTCTTAAACAGAGAAATTATTTTCGTTCTTAAAAAGTTTAAAAATTATTTTTTTTCGTTCCAAAAAAGCTTAAAAAATTATATTTTTGATTGCAAAAAATGTTTATTACGTACTAAATTAAAAAGTTTAAAAAGTTATATTGAAAGATACACACCCCAAAAAACAATAAAACTGGTTGGTAAAGTTGGTGGAACTATAGTGTTTTTCATATGACCTGACGCTATTTAACAGTCATTATAATCAATATATTTTAAATGTTAAGGTCTACTATTAATATCAAGTCATATGAAAAACACTCTAACCCTGTTAATATAGTCCTGCCTCTTTACTACGCTGGAAACATTTTTCAACTAACCAATATGCCATGACAACACAACGAAGAATGAAAATTTGGCCTTGATCATTGTTTCGGCCAACATTAACATGTTGATTGTGTTATTAAAGGGGGGTTAAAAAAAGAATATCTATTATCGTCCAACTTTGGGTTTTTTAATTATCTTAAGTGTAAGTCTGTGCTTGTCCGTGTCAGTCCACACGAAATACGAAAAACCAAAGTTGGACGATAATATCTTATCTTTTTATTGATCATTTTGAGACGTAGCATGCTGCGTTTCTACGTTTTCTATTTTTATGATCAACTTGCCGAAACTATTTATTTATCAATAATTCTATAAAAATAATCCCTTATAACTTATCTTTTGTTTATTATTCTAAAATTTAAAAAAAACATGTAAGAAAATCCTATATACAGTGTCTATAAAAACAGATAGTTTGTCTATTAGAGAAAATGAAATTCGTATGTCAGCCAAAAAACATATTGAAAATCAATATATAAATGGATTTCTATATTTGCCGCGACATTTTGATGGTTAATTTTATAAAAAATACTGATGATTTCTTAAAAATTTAATTTTAAAACAGATAATAACGCTATTTAAGGAACTATCTCATGAATCTATTTGAAATAATAAAGTTTGTTCATTTTCATATTAATAAAAGATTTAATTGTATAAAGTTAAATAGTATTCTTTTATTATCATTAAGTGTATGTATATATTTAAATAATTCATATGCATCATCACCGGGTCAAGCTATTGATTTAGATGGTAATGGTCACGTATCTATAAATCACAGCAATGATCTTAATCTTTCCGATTTTACAATTGAAGCATGGATAAAGCCTGAATCTCCAATGAATATATATACTATTCTTTCAAAGGGCGATGGTTCTACAATATCAACAAACTATATTTTTCAAATACAATCTTCTAAGCTTGCTCTTTATGTATCAGAATCATGGCACATGTCTTCAAGTAATATTAATCCAGATGTATGGACTCATGTAGCAGTTACATTTAATAATACTACAGACGAGATTAAATTTTATATCAATGGAATATTAGATTCTGTTTCAAGTGATTCTGATGAGCCATATCTTAGTGATACAAATCCAATGAAAATTGGTGAGCAAGGATATTTATGTAATTGTAACAGATTTTCCGGAGAGATTGATGAACTTAGGATATTCAACGTTGAAAGAACAGAAGAACAAATTTTTGAAAAAATGACCAGTATTATTTCAAAAAATGAAATAGGCTTAATTGCCTATTATCGCTTTACTGGTATAATAAAATCTTTAATAATAGATAGATCAAGAAACAAGCATCATGGAGTACTTGTAAATATTGATGAAAATACAGCTCTTGTAAATTCAGAAGCTAATATATATAATTTTGATGGACCTGGAGGAATTGGAGGCTTAAATGGCCTTTCCGATCTTAAAATATGGCTTAAAGCTGATTCTATATATGAACTTTCAAATGGAGATAAACTTGATGTATGGTATGATCAGTCAGGTAATGATATTAATTTTGAACAATCAAACGATTCAAGTAAACCTGTTTTTTATAATAATATTATTAATAATATTCCTGTAATTAGATTTGATGGAATTGATGATTATTTAGTATATCCATCTTTCCAGCTTTTTGAAACAAATAGTTCTTCTTTTACAATATTTATTGTTTTTAAAACTGATACATTATCATCTCAAAAGATGCTTTTTATGCAGCCGCAGGTAAATTGTACTAATGGTTTTGAACTTGCCTATAAAACTGGTGATAGCGATCGTCCGAATTTTGGACTGCATAGTGGCTGCGGCAATGCATCAATTATGCAAAATGACCTTTCCTCAGGTTATAATATTATATCTATACATATTCTCTCCACTGGTCAGGCTCCTGACAATGTTAATATATTTGAAAATGGTTCTTTACAGTCTATGGAAATTGATAATTCTGGATGGTCAAGTGCAGGCAGCTATGGAACAAGTGCAAATAAACTAATAATTGCTGCCAGAGATTCATTAAATAATGGTTCTTTTTCTGAATTCCATCAAGGAGATATTAATGAAATTATTATATACAAAAATGCTGTAAATGATGCATCCAGAACTATAATTAATAACTATTTAAGCAGCAAATACAATATAAACTTAAATATTGGAGATAAATATGAAGGTGATTTGTCTCGAAATGGTAATTTTGACTTTAATGTTGCAGGTATAGGCAAAGAAGCAAATGGAGACAATTATAAAGCAATGAGTGCTGGTATGTTTTTAGATAATAATTCTCAATTTCTTATTGATGATGGTGATTATGTTTTGATAGGACATAATAGTATGGAATTTACAGTTACAAATGATCAAAGCAATTTGCCAGATAGTATTATTCGAAGATGGTCAAGAATATGGTATTTAGATAGAACTGATGGTGGTATTTCAGCTAATGGTAATATAAAAATTGGTTTTGATTTTTCTGAAGTTAATCTAACAAGTCCTTCAAATACTTCAAATTATTCATTACTATATAAATCTGCTATTGGAAATAATTTTTCAAATGTGCCATATGTTTCAAAAGTAAGAGATACTAATAACATTATTTTTGAAATATCTGATTCAAATTTATTAGATGGATATTACACACTTGGAATATCAATTGGACCAGGTTCTGGAAATGCCCTTGATTTTGATGGTATAAATGATTTTGTTGATTTAGGAAATTCTGAATGTTTTCAAATTACTGATACATTTTCAATTGAAGCGTGGTTCAAGGCAAAATCATCAACAGGTAATTATCAAACAATAATTTCTAAATGGTATAGTGCAAATGAAGCAAATGGTGGGTCATTTTCAATAAGTTTTAATAGTGTTATGGGACTTGTTTTTGGAATACAAAATAGTAATAATGTAAGCTTATTTGCAAATAGTTATGAAATGTATGATGATAGTATGTGGCATCATGTAGCAGGTATATGGAATGGGACTACTGCAAAACTATATATTGATGGTTTTTTGAAAGATTCTATTACTGATGCTGCTTTTGGCGAATTACAAATAAATACACGATCTGTTCAAATTGGATCAGATAATAGATATTCAACTTTTCCAAATGATAGACAATTTACAGGTGAAATTGATGAAGTTCGTATTTGGAGAATAGAAAGAACTGAAGAACAAATCCTTGCAAATATGTGCAGGCGCCTTACTGGAAATGAATCTTGTTTAATAGGATATTATCGATTTGATAATGCTTCAGGATATACACTTACAGACCTTAGTGAAAGTAGTAATGATGGCATTCTTAATAATATGGACAATTCAAACTGGATTACTTCAGGTGCTCCTATTGGTGATAATAGCGTTTATGATTATATTTCACCATCATATTTTGTTTCAATTACCAGTAATTTTGGAGATTATTTTACAGTTTCAGCTGCAAGTGGAAATTATTCTGGTATTCAATTATACATAGTTAATGAATCTCCATTAGACACAACTCCGCCTTTAAACTGGAATTCCATTGCTGATAATCATTATTGGGGTATATTTCCTGTTGGATCACAAGCGATATATGAGCTACAATACAATTATAATGGCAACCCATATGTTACTGATAAAAATTTGTTAAAACTGGTATCTCGTGAAAATTCTTCAATTAGTACTTTCAGTAAATGCAATTCAAATAATGATAAAGATAATGAAATACTGTACACATCTCTTTCATCAAATATTGAAATAGCAATTGCATCAGGTAATGAACCTATAGTTATTGATACTATTACTTCACAAAGCACAACTACAGATACTTCAATATCAATAGGGCTTTTAATAACTGATACTGAATCAAATCCTTGCAGTTTATCTATAGTTGGAATATCTTCATATACTCAACTTGTTTCAAATAATCAAATTTCATATACTTGTGGACAAGAAAACAGTTATACTTTAAATATTATTCCAATTAATGAAGATTCAGGAACTACTGATATTACATTAACGATTACAGACGCATATGGTATGTCAGCTACAACATCTTTCCCATTAACAGTAATTCGATCTCGCAGGGCTTTATGTTTTGATGGCAGTAATGATTATGGATATGCTGAAATTGCAACAACAGCTTTAGATAATATTACAATTGAGGCCTGGGTAAAATGGAATGGAAATAAACCTTTATATCCAATGATTATATTTAGCAATGGTAATTCAGGCAGTAATGGTTATGGTTTATTTATAAATAATTTAGATAATTATAATCTTGGAATAATGCTTGGTGGGACTACGTTTTATAATAATAATAGAGGTTTAACACCAGAAACATGGGAGCATGTAGCTATTTCAAGGGATGCAGGAGTTTGGAGACTTTATATAAATGGAGCAATAGAGTCTCTTACAGGAAATGATGCACCAATCACGCCAGAGGGTAAACTAACAATTGCTGGAAATCATGTGGGCGGTGAATATTTTAAAGGTAAAATTGATGAGTTTAGAGTTTGGAATACTGCTCTAAGTCAATTAATTATTAAACAATATTTATTAAAACAGATTACTGAGGAACATCCCTTTTATAACAATCTTGTTTTGTATTATAAGCTTAATTCTGCATCAGGCTCTATTGCCTTTGATTCTAAATCTGATAATCATTTAACTCTTTTAAATGGTGTTACCTGGACAGATGATATTGCCTTTAGTAACTGGATGCATACTGGTACAAACAATTGGAATCAAGCATCAAATTGGGAAGCAAACGCTGTACCTTCTGAAAATTCACCTGGATTTGTAGTAATTGAGGCTGGAATAAATTTGCCTGTTTTGAATCAGACATCAAAATGTAATGCTGTTGCACTTGGTGACAATTCTGCTTTTACACCATCAAATAGTGCGCCTATTATTATTTTAAAAGGAATTTATAATACACTATGTGAAAATCATTTAAGTTTATTTAATGGTGGAAAGCTAACAAAATATTCAAGCTGTAAATCAAGAAAGGGCACATTCTAAAAAAAGGCATATTTTTTAGCCCTGAAAGGGCGTAATATACCAGCCCATGGCAACGCATAGACAAGCTCGAAACACTGATTTTTAAAGGCATAAATTTCAAGTGAAAGGAAAAAAAATGGAATAAAAAATAATTTACAAAAAGGGGGATTTAAATCCCCCTGATTTGTAAAAAATATTTTGAATGTTTTTCTACAAGTCGCATTTATAAGTAATTTTCTATTTAAAAACCTGCTCTAATTTAGTCTTAACTGTTTCAGCAGTAAAAGGTTTTACAATATAATTACTTACACCAGCTTGAACAGCCTCTAAAACTCGACTTTTTTGAGCTTCTGCAGTTACCATAATCACAGGTAAATCTTTAAGTTCAGCATCAGCTCTAATTGCTTTTAGTAATTCAATGCCAGTCATTTTAGGCATATTCCAATCAGCAATAACCAGATCAATCTTAGGATCACCTGATTTTAAGATGTCGAGTGCTTGAGCACCATCTTCAGCCTCGTGTAATTTTGAATAGCCGACTTGTTTAAGTATATTCTTTAAAATGCGACGCATAGTAAGAAAATCATCCACTACTAAAACAGTCATATTGAAATCTAAAGGCATATCATTCCTCCTCTATTCAATTATCTTAATCTTCAAAACAAACTTCTATGGTGAATTCACCAAATTCTGTATTAAAAGGGACAGCCATTATGGGAGCAGAAGTCATATGGCTAATTGTATGAGATTTGCCACTTATGACTGTCGGAATTGCAGCATATAAAACCTTACCTGCTGCTTCTAGTTCCTGTCTTGCCTGGCCTGAAATCATATTTGCAATTTCTCCTGCAGCATCCATAACCTCCTCATTTAATTCTTTTATTTCTTCTCCAAACATATTGGAAACTATTGATAAAATACATTTTGATTCAAAACTAACAGATATTGTACCTTTTGTTTCACCTGATAAGCCAATTATTGATGAAATATCGCCGGTTGCAATAGTATTCTTTTTGATAAAAGGCTTTTTGGGATTAGCTTTAATAAATGCCATAGTTTCTAACACTGTTAATGTTGCTTTAATAAAAGGATTAACAAGTTTTGCATCCATATTTCCCTACTTTCCATTATATAATTAACAAGCAATTGGTATTTAGTATTTTTTACTGCTTGCCAATTATCAAAAACAAAGGTTAAAATTTAATAAAAACTGATATAATAAAGCTAATTTAATTTTTGATAGATACTTGGTTGAATGTATTTAAATGGATGTTTAACTCCAGTAAGGCTTTCTGAGTGACCAATCATTAAAAATGCACCTGGCTGCATACATTCATAGAATTTATTAACCAGTCTTTCTTGAGTATTTTTATCAAAGTATATCATTACATTTCTACAAAAAATAAAATGAAAAACTGATTTAAAAGGAAAATCATCCATTAAATTAAGTCTTTTGAACTTAATCATATCTCTTAAAAATGGTTTAACCCTTAAGTATCCTTTCTGTCTCCCTGTCCCTTGTTGAAAATATGTTCTCACAATATTAGGTGGAATATTTTCAAGCCTGTCATCAGGATATATTCCCATCTGAGCTTCAGATAAGACTTTTGTAGAAATATCAGAAGCAAGAATTTTCATATTATAGCCTGAATTTACACCAAAATACTCATAAATACTCATTGCAAGAGTATAAGGTTCTTCTCCACTAGAACAAGCAGCACTCCAAAATCTTAACTTTTTGCCAAATCTTCCCTCATTATACATAGGAAAGACTTTTTCATTTAAAAAATCAAAATGTTTAATTTCTCTAAAAAAACTTGTTTTGTTAGTAGAAATAGCATCAAGCATAACAACGAGTTCTTCACCAGAGTCATCTTTAATTAAATAATCATAATAATCTTTAAAATTATCTATACCAGTATGACGCAATCTTTTATTTAATCTAGCTCTAACAAGTTCTTTTTTTCCTTCATGTAAACAAATACCGCATTTATTGTATATAAGAGAACTAAATCGTCTGAAATCTTCGTCACTTAATGTTGGAGTTTGTATCATGTTTTGCTCCTGGCAAACAAACAAACGCTTTTAAGAATTTTCGCTGATTTCAAATAAACCAGCAACATCTAAAATAAGACCTACGCGGCCATCTGCTAATATAGCTCCACCAGCCATGCCTTTAACTTTTTTTAGGCCACCAAGATTTTTAATAACAACTTCTTGTTTACCAACAATTTCATCAACTAGAATACATTTGTGTTTTCCATCACATTCAGCAACCATTGTAATTCCATCCCATGGATTATTATATTTAGGAGCAAATCCGAAAATTTCATGTAATCTGATAAGAGGATGAAGGCTGTCTCGAATTTTGATCATCTCACCTTTATTAACAACATTATTACATGCATGTTTATCTGGTCTTAAAGATTCAACAACTGAAGCTGTTGGCATTATATAATCTCGTTCACCTGCTCGAACAATAATACCATCGATAATTGCGAGTGTTAATGGTAATTTCATCCAGATAGTAGTGCCTTTATTTGGTTCAGAATTAATTTCAAGTTTTCCACGCATATTATCAATAACTCTTTTTACTACATCCATACCAACGCCTCGTCCAGAAACATCAGTAATTTTATCTGCTGTTGAAAATC
>Ga0272440_1003782_pt1 | contig 11132 bp, 7 predicted proteins | sample SSMMMBAug17_FD_192440 | JGI IMG/M metagenome (GOLD analysis project Ga0272440, IMG submission 192440) | Marine sediment archaeal communities from Little Sippewissett salt marsh, Falmouth, MA, United States - SSM-MMB-Aug17 | ecosystem: Environmental > Aquatic > Marine > Wetlands > Sediment ... | reverse complement strand
CGGAATCCATCTTTTATCATACAGTTGTTCAGGACATTTATGTACCTTCCAAACAATCCACTCAAGTGATTGCGAATATTGGCATTACTGATGGCGAGGAAGAGTGGCTGGAAACTGACTATGATGATGAGGATAGCTGGTTTGTTGAGGATTATACCTTAGCGGATGATAACTGAAAACAATCGATCACACATATAACTGTTTAATTTATATGTTAATTTTAAAAACAAAATGCAATCGGCGCAAATATGGCAATTTGTCATATTTGTACTGATTGCAATAACATACTGTAATTTAAGTGATAAGTAATCAATCATACGTTTTCGGGTATAAAGAAGTTTTAAAAGTTTGGTAGGGGGTTCAGATTTCGTCTGATAATTAAATACAATTCAAAACAGCTTGTATTTTCGATTCTAACTTATCAGTCATTTGCGCTTCCATCTCTATTGATTGTAGCAGCTGTTGAGATAAACCGATTACCCCATTTAATGGCGTTTTTAGATCATGTCGAACCATTCGTTCAACATCTGCCTTGAGTTGTTCGGCAATTTTTCGTTCTGAAATGTCCCGAATGATTGACCAGATACCAACAGGATTGTTTTTATCATCATTTATGAGCCAGGAACAAATTGAAACAGCAATACAATTTCCATGCTTATCAATAATTTCCTGTTCATATTCATCTGTATGGCCTCTGGTAAGAATTTGATTGATTTTGATTTCGTGAATCATGTCATGCCATTTGGGTGGGATTAAGTCGGTAATTTCTTTCTCTTTAAGCTCTTGATGGGTATATGAAATCATTTCTAAAAATGATGGGTTGGCATCTTGAATACGATTTTCCATATCTAAATAAATTATGCCATCAATGCTGGAATTATACAAACCGCGATATTTTTCCTCGCTCTTTCTAAGAGCGGCTTCAGCATTACGTAATTGTTCCTGCTGACGATCACTCATTTTAATGAGTCGGGAAGATTGTTTGTATAGTTTTTTATATTTGTTCAGGAGGTCTTTTAAATCCGCTACAAGTGGATTATCAGCATACGCCTTGTCAGACAACAATTGTTCGGTTGTGTAGATGTTTTTTTCTTCTGTGCTAAATAAGGTTCTGGACATAATCGTTTAAAATATTCTCTTTATGGCAATTATTTTGCCCATTTTTTTATCGCTTGATTGAAGATAGATATAAGGGATACTGTATATAATAACCTATTTGGGTTGAATACATTTTGAGTATAATCTTATTTATATTGAATCATACCATCTGCTGTAATTCTCAGTGGTATTTCTGGAAAATCCGCCTTTGTTAAGTTTCTGAAAATTTGTATGGCTTCTTTCTTATCATCAAAAGCAGGTACGCCGGCCATAATCTGAACTGTTGGAATGATTTTTCCCCGAATAAATTGGCCATTCTGATCATCAATGATAACTTCCAAAATAGCCCCAATCCCAGCCGGCCCACTGAGGCGAAATTGACCAAAGGTATAAAAGTTACCAAGAGAGTAAGCAATCAAACGATTCCTATAGCACGATAGCGCACGCAAAACATGTGGTCCATGTCCGAGTATCAAATCTGCGCCTGAATCAATGGCTGCATGGGCAAATTCAATTAAGTTGCCTCGTTTTTCGCCATAAAACATTTCCATTTCATTTTTAACATGTTGTGCGTCTTTTCCCTCTTTGCCACCATGAAATGACACAATGACAATTGGAAATCGTTTCGACAACGCCGATATGACTTGTTTCGTATGCTTAATATTGGTTAGTAGATATGATTTTTTGGTAAATCCAAATGCGACAAAGGCAATTCGTTTTCTATTTATCCGAACGACAACATGCCCACCTTTTGGCACAGCATGAATATCATTTTCTGAAAGTATTTCTGAAGTTAACAGGTAGCCTTCATCGCCATAATCTGAGGTATGGTTGTTATCAATACTTAACACAGTGAACCCCATTTCAACAAGAACACCAGCCAATTCTGATGGCATCCCAAATTCATAACATTTTTTAGCTTTGCGTGAGGATGCTGAACACTTTTGAGGCGGGGTGTCTGGCTCAACAAAAACACCTTCCAGATTTCCGAAAACAATATCAGCGCTGGCGAGATATTTTTGCATTTTTCTTGCCTGGTTTAAATGCATTTCTTTCGGAAGAACAGGCCTGGGCGTCTGTGATCCCATCATGATATCGCCCACTGCCCGAATACATATTGTTTTTGCTGATACATGCGGGATAAAAATAAATATTGATATGGTTATAATAAAGAGTAATCTTTTTTTCATTTAATTTCCTGATGTTGACCAAGATCGTTAATAACCAAACCGGTAATGACTTTTGGAAAAAAATAGGTACTTTTTCTTGGCATTGTCAATCCAGCATTGGCCACTGCCTCGACCTGGTCTATTCGTGTGGGATTGAGCAGAATCACCATATCACAATTATTCGAATCTACATTTTTAATCGCCTCTTCGATATTCGTGGTATAGGTAATCTGATTCTCATCATCAAGGATCTCTTGGTTCATATCCAGAATTCGTTCAAAAATTACCTGGGTTAACAATGTGACATCAAGGTCTCGTAAAGCAGGTGGAATATCTTGCTCATTATCCAAAATGCCAGGTTTTAATGTCAATAGAATAAACGCAGAATGATTTTTGTAATAAACACCCAGCCGATGTAAATCTTTTCCTTCTGACAGTTCATTCATAAACTGCCTCAATACTTCTGATCGTGTGTCTGTATCAAATGGGAATGCTTTGACATCAAAGTATTGTGTCACTGTGTTTAAAAAACTATTCAAATAGTTTTCTTTAACAGTTGTTACTTGACGATGTGCCGGACATATCACAAGCCCCGGATCATCCATGCTTGATAAATACATCATGATATATCTGGCCGGATGCGTATCTGCTAATGTCCCTTGTTTTTCTTCCAGATAGCTTAAATACTGAAGGCCGGTTTCGTAGCGATGATGACCATCTGCAATAAAAATGGGTTTATCAGACATTGCTTGTTCTATTTTTGCGTGTACATCAGGATCAAGTATACGCCATAACTTGTGGGATTGATCTTTATCATCATCAAAGGCCAATTCAGGTGATTGATTCTCAACTGATTGAAGCAAGGTATCCAGAACAAAGTGATCCTTATCAGGAAATAATGAAAATATTGGGCTAAAATTTGCCTGACAGGCAATCATTAGTTTTAGTCGTTCAGACTTGATATTGGAAAATGTTTTTTCATGAGGCTTTACAACGCCCGAATCAAAATTTTCCAATCGGACCAATGCGATTAATCCATACCTTTTATATTGTTCATTTCCAATTGTAAAATCCATTGAGGTCAAATAAAATGCGGGTTGATCATCATGAATAAGGTAATCTGCATCTTGCCATGTTGTATAGCACTCTAATGCACGCGAATAGCGATTTTTGGTTTTATCATCACCTGTAAGGTGTTTACCCAGTATTAACCGAATAATATTGTAGGGATCACAAGCATAATACGCTTCTTGCTCTTTTTGAGAAATAACGTCATAAGGTGGTGTTACAACCTTAGAAATATCTAGTTTATTCGTATTATATCGAATGCCTTTGAATGGTTTCACAATAGCCATTTTGTTTTATTCCTTAATTAGTTCACAATGTAATTCGTTGGATTGACTGGTACACCATTCAATCGGACTTCATAATGAAGATGCGGGCCAGTGCTGCGACCTGTATTACCCATTAAGCCAATGATATCCGCACGCTTAACAATATCACCTTCATTTTTGAACAATTTTTCCATATGTGCATATCGCGTTTCTATGCCATGGCCATGATCGACGATAATCATTCTGCCATACCCACCTTTACGACCTGAATATGTGACGATTCCTTTTGCTGAAGCCATAATTTTGGTTCCTGCATGATTGGCAATATCAACGCCTTTATGAAATTCGCGCCGTCCGGTAAAAGGAGAGACTCTACGACCAAATGGTGATGAATACCATCCTTTTGTTGGCCGAATTGATGGCGTGCATGCGAGAATTTCTCGTCGTTCCTCCAATGCATCAAGTAGCTGAATAAAACTTTTTTCCTGAAAAAAAGTCGCCGCATGAATTTGATCTGACTGATCATTCATATTTCGCACGAGCGTACTATGCTTTTCATTAAGCGACTGACTGACATCCAAATCCTCTGGTAATGTTCCACCAACACTTAAAATACTGTCTTCTGATGGCATGTCCAGATTGGCCAATGTGCGAACTTTCATTTCAAACTGATTGAGATAGGCCACACGATTTTTTAGTTTGTTCACTTCTTTTGCAAATTTTTGGATTTGCTGTCGTTGGGCAACAAGTTCGGCTGTTTTGTTTTCCAGTTTTTGATTGAGTAAGGTATCTCTCACATAGTTTGCTTTTAGAAATGAATAATCTGGCACAATGTAAACTAACGATACCAACAAAATTAAAAAGCAAAGGGTTAAAGTAGACATTAAAATTTTGTTTACACTAAATTGCTTTGAATGTGTACCTCTTGATGAAAATACAATAAAATGAATTTTATTCATAAGCTTCTTCCTTGATTTTCGCTTGACTTTGCTAAAGAAAGATCGAAAAATAATTACCTCTTAATTGACTGGCATCCATATTTGTAAAAGTGAGCAAAAAAAATATAATGTAAAACAATTCATCTTTTTTGTTCCAGTCTTTCTCTAATTTTTCGAGTATTTCTTAATCAAAGTAAACGAGTATTTCACTTGCATTTATTACAAGCCTGTCAATTAACAGGCGTATATAACAAATCCATGTATACTTTTAAATATGCACTCATAATAATTTTTACTTTGATAAAATCTTGTTAATTTAACACCAAAAATTATTGATGTCAAGCAATTAAAACCTGAGAAAAATGGGATCATGGACGAATATTTCTCCGATTAAAGCGAAAAGCAAGGTCTTTTTTTTCCAATGGTGCAAGGGAAATATCAAATATGAGTTTAGATGCGTTTTCTAAAGTAAATGGAATATTGCAATTAACCATGTCCCATTGTCCCTGAACATATTGAACCATAGAAAGCCTTGCTGGTGATGTTTTATAATTGACCAGATGTGCAACCACATAAGATTCTGTATCATATAGCACAATTCGGTTGGCATTATTATTTCTGATATTTATTTTTCGATTTTCCATTATGTGCTGATCAACAGAAAGGTCAAAACTTCTGCCAATACAAATTTTCATACTTTCACCCACAGGCACGGATTGTGTTTTATCTTCACCCAACAATACAGGCTGTCCATTCTTTACCTCCTGAAAAACCCGCACCTTTCCATCAAACAAGACATGCTCTCCCAAACCATTTCTAGAAATATTTTTAAACGTATAATATACAGGTATCCCTTTCGGTTCTACTGGATAGCTTTTATTCCAAGATTCTTTGCCTGCATCCCATTCCCATCGTTTATCTATGGCTAAATCATTCAGATCTTTGATATTGAGTTTCAAGGTTTCTTTGTGATCAATGCTGATCGGTATCATTTGACCATATCCCAACCATAAACTCGCAAAGGCAAAATTTTCACCAGAAAAATTTTTTATTATAACAAATACCTGTAATCGCGCATGGGTTTCCTTGTTATTAACAAAGAGTCTATATTGAATAAAATGGTCTATTCCCTGAAGTAAATAACATACTCGAACCCTTTCATCACATGCTTTTGGACTGAAAATCTTCCATACCAGTGCATTTTCATCTGGTGGATAATTTACATTCATCAGTTGGACTGTCTCAGGATGTGTCAACATGAGTAATTGAATGGAATCCGGATCAATGCGAACAGAATTCCAGGAAAAATCAACTGTATTCATCCCTTTTTCAAGGTGCAATGTTCTTTCTTCTTCAATAAATGCGCCATCTTTATGGTCAAGGCGAATAATCACCGACCCCCGTTCAGATAATGTAACAAGCTTGGTTCGAGAAATTGCTAAATCTGCCTGAACCATAACACAAAAACAGGCTAAAAGTATTGACTGTAAAACTTGAATGTATTTCATTTACGCCTCTTTTTTTCTCAGGTTTAGCGCCTTCCAAACAGAAAATCCAAGTGCAGATTTTCTAACTGGTTTTACAATAATTTCAGAGAGATTGATCTGATCCAAAACACTTTGATCAATGACATCCTTGTTTCCGGTACACATAATAATTGGCAAATCGTGTTGAAAACGTCGAATGCGCATGGCTAATTGATCTCCATTCATATGCGGCATGCTGTAATCTGTAATGAGCAAATCAACAGGATTGTCTCTGTCTTGAAGCATGGTGATGACCTCTGAAGGTCTACTGGCTGTAAAAACAGTGTAGCCAAGGCTTTGAAGTATCTGCTTTTGCACTTGAATTAAATCTTTTTCATCGTCAATAATCAAAATGCGTGCATTACCACTCGGAATATCTGATGTATTGCTTGATTGCTGCAAGGATGAATCAATCGCCTCTTGTAAAAAATGAGATTCATCTGATTCTTTATCTTTTATGACCGGAAATAAAATGGAAAAACAAGTTTCCTCATTAATTTTACTGGTTACCCGGATACACCCACCGTGCTTTTTAACAATGTTATGAACCACTGCAAGGCCCATTCCAGAACTATCACCCTGTATATGCGTTGTATAATAAGGGTCAAAGATATGTTCGATTATATCTGATGGTATGCCGTGTCCATTATCAGAAACAGAAACCTGAATGTATTGACCATGAGACATTTCAGGATATTCGTTTTCATTTTCCTTGTGTATCTCGTAAGATCGTACGCGAATAATAATTCTTCCAAAATTATCAGTTATTGCTGAAGACGCATTTAATATGAGATTTGTCAGAATCTGATGAAATTGCGCAGTATCAGCTTGAATAATACCCGAAGCCACCTGGATATCTACTTGAATATCTATTTGTTTGGGAACAATGGAACGAATAAAATGTAATGAATTTTTAATTTGTGCACAGCAATCAATAGGCTGTAATTTCCCTGTATCTTTACGACAAAAATTTAATAATTGCCTGATCACATCTCTTGCTCTAAATCCCGCCTCAGTGATTGCGGTAATGCTTTCATAGGCCGGATGGCTTTCAGGCAGTGTATCCTCAGCCAATTCTGCATTTCCAAGAATAATACCCAATATATTGTTTAAATCATGGGCAATTCCCCCAGATAAATTACCAATGGCTTCCATTTTTTGTGCTTGAAACAATTGTTTTTGCAGGATTTTCATTTTCTTTTCAGTTTGTCTGATTTGCGTCATATCATTGCCAATACATAATATTTCTGATGGATTCCCCTTTTTGCCATAAAGAACCTGATTGGTCCAACTGATCCATACACGTTCGCCATTTTTTCGAATGTTTTCATTTTTTAGAGCATTTTGATATTGTCCGGGATGCGCAATGATTTTTTGTGCAATATTCTCAAGATTGTTTCCCATGGAATCCTCATGGGGGATAATGGTACCCACAGCGTTTTTTCCAATTATTTCATTATGATGATAGCCAAAAAAATTTAGCGCATAATTGTTCATAAATAGAATGTTGCCTGCACAATCAGCTCTCAGTATTATACTATTTGCGCATTCAACAAGATTTTGGTAATTGAATTCACTGTCTTTTAAGGCTTGTGTTTTTAATTTCACCTGTCGTTTGAGGGTCCAGTTCCAAATAAATACCAATAAAAGAATACCAGACAATATAATAAAAATAATAGAAATTATTTTGTACCCCCTGGATGAAATCATTGAAGTTGAACAGATCCCAAACCATTTATTATAGATTGTTTCATATGAACCATTTTGTTTAATAATGTTAAGACCTTCATTAAGAATTGTCTGAAGTGGCGCATTGCCTTCGATAACTGCAAAACAATATTTTTTGGGTTCAAATGGTTTGCCAATGGCGTAAATGTTATCGAATTGATACTTTCGAATATTATATTCTGCCTGAAGTTTGGCAAGAAGCGCACAATCATGATGACCATCATTAAGCAAACGAAGGGCCTCGAATTGATTTTCAACAGTAATAATACGATCTGTGGGAATACCTTTTTGTTTCACAAAATCATGCATGATATCCCCATTTTGAACAATTATAGTATGATCAAAAATATTCATCAGCGAGATATCAGCATCTTTTCGAACAAAAAAACTATGATAAACAAGTATGTGCGGAACTGAAAAGTCAATTTTTTCGTCACGTTTTTTAGAGTAATACATTCCAGTCAGAATGTCAGCATGCCCCGATTCAATATCATGACGTACATCATTCCAGGTACCGGGTTTGATGACAACAGAAAGTTTCATTTCATCGGCAACAGCTTTCAGGATATCGATATTATAGCCAACAGCTACACCATCACGTATAAATTCGTAAGGTGGATAATTATTATCACATCTTGCCATCAGGGCATTTGAAAATAGATTATTGTTGGCACCTGCCAGGTTATTCATAAAAACTGTTAACAAAAAAATACAACAGCTAAAGATCATTTTTTTCATATCATAGGCCTGTAAGCTATTTGAAACGTTTGGATTTATTTCGCACAAAAACACATAAAAATGTACATATTGTACATATTTTTATTATTGTTTTTGGAATAAATGTCAAGATAAAATAAATGAATAACAGCCAGCAGTCCTGTGATTTGATGAAAAAAATTATTTTATTTTAAAAGCCCACAATATCAAAAACAAAGGGATAAGACACCAATACCTGGGCGCGATGGGGTTGCGGAAAGGTCCACGTTTTGATCGATTTTTTGATACAAGCCAATATTTCCTGGTTCTGAATCGAGGCATTCAAGATGTGTACATCTCCAACCGAACCATTCATCAAAATGCGCCATTCGTAAACAGCTTTACCCACAATTGATGGATCTGAAATCAATGCAACCTCATAACAGTACGAAATATCATCAATATGTTGATCAATCACTTTTTTGACAGCCGCTCGGCTCATACCACCGCCTTGTATTTGATGAACAGATTGTTTAAAATTTGCCCGAATCATGGCTTTCACTGCATGGTTACCTGTATTACCTTTTGCAAGTTCACCGACACGAGCCCCAGATCCTTTTCCACCTGAACCATCACCCCCACCTGTTCGAAGTACCTGATGCGCACCTTTTGTGTTCACACGCCCTCCGCCTGTATTTAAGGGGATGTGTACCTTTCTATTACCTAAGTTTCCTTTGATACCATTAATTTTCAATGTGTTTTTGTCAAAATTGCCAGGAACGTCAATTGTATCGAGCTGTGTTACCGCAGCCAAGGCTTCTGTTGTGTTTAATAAACTAAGACCAGTGTCTTTAATCATTCCCAAAATACCTTTTTGATTGACATTGGGTGTAGATACATTTCCAATATGCCCGCCTCCATTTCCTTTCTGACCGGGACGTCTTGCGACCAATTGTTTTACTGTTCTTCCTTTTGATGACTTCCCTGAAGCCTTTGATTTTCGATTAATATTTTGAATTTTGACAATATTTTTCGGGGAAACAGGCTTTTTTGAACGTTTTTTTTGTATAGACTTCAGTTTATTAACAGAATCCGCTGCTTTTACAGATTTTATTTTTTTAACAGAATCCACTACTTTTTTTTGATGAGATTGCACAACTGTCAATTTTTGTGGTGGTCTGATTTCACGTTGTTTCTTTCGAAGTTTTTGCAAGTCATGAATTTTATGTCCAGCAATTTTTGCAAACCGCTTTTTTTCAATGGTATTGTTTTTTTCGAAAGATACAAACAAACCAATCAATACGACAATTAAAAGATGGCACATAATGGACCTGGCAAAATGCTTAATTCCAATTGATTTAGGTCTTTTTGCAGTTTTTTGGGGGGGGATATAGTGACTGGATCTCTTACGAATAGAATAAGTAAATAAATCATTTTTCAAGGTTACATACCCCTGATCAGGAATGGGATGTCTATAAATTCGTTGTTTCTTATAATACATATTTTTGTTTACACGAAACTTATCAGTGTCCACAGCCTTTTGATCAGAATCGTAATAATTGCCTCGAATAAATTCATCAAAATAGAAGTATGCCTTGTATTTTCTATCATATTCTGCCAGACAAAAAGGATTGTCTTTATCAAAATATCTGTCCTTTTTTTGTAGATATTTGATATCTACAATGTTGTTTTCATGGTATTTGATAACTTCGACTATGCTGTTTGTCTTGTTGAGATCAATTTTTTGTGTTTCATCCTGCATGAATAATTCGGAGAGGTCAAAATCTGCTTCAATATCATCATCATCATCTTCTTCATCTATCACAGACTGTTTTGTCAGTTTTGTCTTTTGATGAAGCGAGGAAGAAACATCTTTTTTTTTCGGAGTTTGATCAATATCCAGTTCAATATCACACAACATGCCTATTTTAAATAATTTATCTTGAAGAATTAATGCTGATTGTTGACTTAGGCCTTTTTTAATCCGAACCCTATGCCCTGAAAAAATTTTTGTCTTGAATTTTTCAGGTACGTTGAATGTTGATACGAAATTACGTTGAATATCTTTTGGATTTGCATCTGAGATAAATTTATTATTAAATACAATATGATATTTTTTTATTTGACCTGATGTTTTCATAAAATTCCTCCCAATGATCGTATTAAAAATGCTTCTGATGCTGACAATCAAAATCTAAGTTAGAATTAGAGCAGTAATTATGCCAAATAATTACTGCCATCAAAATTCATGTTAACTATTAGAATATTTGGAGAATTATTAATTTTTACATGATGTTTATTTGTAAACGAAATGTGTAAAGTTTACAGGTAAGTGATGATATGTGTATAATAAAAGCGTATGTATAGTTTAGGGGAAGTGGATTTCATACAAGGAATGCTCGATTTCGGCAACCCCAAGAACAGCGTAGGGCTAAAGCCCATGGCCGTCAGGTTAAGAGAAAATTCTCGGCAATAGCAAGAAAGCGTAGGGCTAAAGCCCATAGCCGTCAGGCTAATAAAAACATATTTTTTTAACAGTCTGTTAAAGCTAAGCATTCCAGAGTTTCTAGCACTGATATCCTTCCTTTCCTTTGCTCTTTCAAATGATTGCTCCTGCTCGTATCATAGAATTCATTCAGAAAT
>Ga0272440_1003781_pt1 | contig 11136 bp, 4 predicted proteins | sample SSMMMBAug17_FD_192440 | JGI IMG/M metagenome (GOLD analysis project Ga0272440, IMG submission 192440) | Marine sediment archaeal communities from Little Sippewissett salt marsh, Falmouth, MA, United States - SSM-MMB-Aug17 | ecosystem: Environmental > Aquatic > Marine > Wetlands > Sediment ... | reverse complement strand
TGTGATCAATCTTGATACATATCAGGTTGAAGTTATATATAATCCTGAACAGTTAATATACTTAAATACTTATGAGAATTCACCATTTGAGAATATACAAAACTTGTTGGAAACAAATCATGGTCAACTCAAGGGGGGAATTCGTTCTCGGCAAAAAGTTCAGTTCTCTCTATAACACATAATTTATTTATTGGTAAATTCTTTTCTGGAAATCACCTAAGATAATTGGAAAAACCAAAGTTCAGAACTCCTGATCCAGTGGAAAATGAGATGATACCAAAATATAAAATTAAAGATAAGCAAGTTCCCAATGGTATTAACTTTAAGCAATTTCTATCTTACATATTTTATAATTTTGGTATCATCTCATTTTCTCTATTTATCATGGCACAATTTGCTAATAACATACTTAATTAATTGAAAATATTCTTCAAACACACCTTTATCGGATCAAGAGTTCTGAAGTTGGACTATAATACATATTTTCTTGTTATTATTTCACGCCCAAATCTAAAGATTTGGGACTCCAATTCTTAATTCAAAAGATTTCCCTCCATCCATTGGATACGCCCGTCTGTGCTTGCCCGTGTCAGTTCGAAAAAACAAACTTGAACGATAATATTAATTTTTTTTAGTAATTTCAGCAAGACAGGTAATGCCTGTTTCATCACGCCATACTCGTGAACTAAAATCAATTTTGCTGCCTGCGTCATTAATTAATTTTTGTATATGGTCTTCATTTCTTTCTATCAAAGCCCAGTTAAAAAGATATATAAGCCAGGAATTATATGGGTTATCGCAAGCTATATTTGTAAAAAACATCTTGCCGCCTGGTTTAAGTAAATTATGTAAAACCCCTTGAATTATATATACAATGGCATTATCAGGTAAATAATCAAAAAGTCCACCAGTAACGACTAAATCAAAGGGATCATGAGATTTTACTTTTCTGGTAACCAGTCTAAAAACATTACCAGGTATAAAAATAAACTCACAATTTGATGGATAAGACAAAAGCTTTGTGCTTGAAAACTCAATAGCATCCTTATCTATATCATTGATTACAAATTTTGCTTTTCTATTATTGATAAAATTCAATGATCTTCTGATATCAATTGAGCCTCCGCTTGCAATCGAAAGAATAGAAGGCTCATTATAATTATTGATTGTATCAATTATAAGCTGAGATTGATGTTTGATTTTATTTCTATGTTGTTCACAAATTGGTGATTCTAAAGCATATTTTTCACATTGGTATGAAAAAGTATTAATTTTAGCTTTATTTATTCCGGACACAAGATACTCTAAAGTTTCAAAATCTCCATGATAACCTCTAGGCCATTCTTGCATTCGATTTAAAAAAGGTGAAGTACGAAAAATTTTTTTTATTGGTTCAATTATGCTGATAATAGATTCTCTTTTAATACCTTTTGCTTCGCATTCATCGATTGTTTCACATATTTGTGCCATGGATAATTTCAAGTCATCATATATATTTGAAAGATTTAGTTTATTTTCCAGCTTACAAAAATCAATTACAAGTTTATTGAGAGTCTTTAGAAAATTCATCCAATATCTCCTATTAACACAGCTATTTTACTGATTTTCAAATATTGTTACTTTTTCTTTTTTTTGTTTAGAGTTTCGGGCAGGTTACATGGTATGGTAAATAATAATGACGCCCCGCTATTTTCATTACTCATAGCCCAAATTTTACCATGATGATCAGATATTATTTCTTTGCATATTGCAAGCCCTAAACCTGTCCCGCCTGCTCCAGTTTTTGTTTTACTGCTTTGCACAAATTTATCAAAAATAGTTTCAAGTTCTTCTTCAGGAATACCTATTCCCTGATCAGATACACATACTTGTATAAAATTTACATTATCATTATCAATTATTTTTGAATATTCATCAACAAAAATTTTTATTTCTGTTTTTTCTTTTGAGAATTTTACAGCATTTGAGAAAAAATTTCTAATAACCTGACTAATTTTTTGCCTGTCAAATACCGCAATATAATTATCTTTAGAGCTGACGATTTTGACGCTTAAAAGTTTATCTTCCAAAATCTGAGAAAATTCAATAATAATATTATTAATAATTGATATCATATCCCCTTTTTTCATTCTATATTCCATCATACCAGCTTCAAGCTTTGAAAGATCTAACAGGTCATTTAAAAGGGGCATAAGTCTTTCACCAGAGGCTTTAATATTTTCAAAATATCTTAATAGTTTTTCCTTGGGCACATTTTCGAATCTTTTAATACCAAAGTTTGAAAAGCTTAGTATTGAATGCATAGGAGTTCTGAATTCATGAGACATATTTGATAAAAATTCACTTTTTGCCTGATTAGCGGCTTCAGCAGCTTCTTTAGCTTCTCGTAATTTATCTTCTGTTTTTTTACGTTCAGCAATTTCTTGCAGGAGCTGTTCATTAATTTTTTTTAATTCCTTTGTTCTTTCAGAAACTCTTTGAGCAAGTAAAGCTCTCTCCTGATCAAGGGCCTGTTCAACAATTTTTCTTTCTTTTATTTCATTTTGAAGTTTCAAATTCCCCTGTTTGATACTTTCAGCTTTTTTTTCAAGATTAGCATGAAGGCGGGCATTTTCAATAGAGCTTGCAATATGAGAGCTGATTAATTTTAACATTTGAATTCTATCGCCGGTAAAAGCATCATGAACAAGATTATTTTCCAGATATAATATACCAACAAGTTTTGATTTATGAATAATAGGGGCTCCTAAAATTGATTTTGGTTTTTTTTCCTGTAAATATGGATCATTAGCAAAATGACTTTTGCTGTAAACATCACTTGAAATAATATATTCTTTTGTTCTTGCAATCAAATTAACAATATCCGGAGGTACATTATTGCTTGCTGTAACAGGAAGAGACTGCATAACAGTAACATTATCATTTTGTACACTTCCATAAGCTTCTATAAAAAATTTTCCATTATTTTCAAGCATTAATGACCCAGTTTGTGCTCCAGCATTTTCAAGAACTATTTTCATTAATCTGGTTAATAATTTATCCATCATTATTTCACCAGAAATTGCTTGTGATGCCTTCATTGCAGTTGTTAAATCTAAGTAATCATAATTGCCGGAAAAATTATTAATCATTGAAAAACTTTGAGTACCAATAGTAGTTTTGCTTCTCACAAGTAATTTAGGATAATTTTCTTCAAGATGTTTTACTTTTGCAACTGCTCCCCAGCCCATATAACAAAAACATGCTTCCATCATATAAGCTTTGGCAGCAGTAGAAATATAGGACTCTTTTTTTGATTTACCTTTATATAAATAAAATTTGGCTGTTAGTTCATTTGCCAGAGCAAGTTCATTTATATAATCATTTTCCTTTGCCAATTCTATAGCATTTTCATAATAATAAATTGCCTTTAAATCATTCCCTTTTATACGCATTAATTCAGCCTGAACAAGCAAATATTTGTGCATATGATTCATTTTTGCATGTTTTGCCCAATTTTTCATTTTTTTCTGATTTTTGTTAACTTTTTTAATTATTTTATATTGTTGTTTTTTTTCACATTCATTAAATATACTTAACCTTATTAATGAATCGTAAAAATAATAAAGAGCAACAATTAGCATTGAAATAACACCATCTAAATATTTTTCAGCTTGTTCTATATCATCTAAAGAATCATTATAATTTTCAAATAAAAATCTGAGTAATGCTCTGTTAAAATAAGCTTGAAATAATGCAGTCTTATCATTAGCCTTTTTATGAAGTGGAAACATTTTGGTTTCATCATATGCATCTCCAATAAGATGGCATGGATCATTAGCTTTTCCAGATAAGTTTAAAACAGATTGTTCATAAATTTGATTTAAATGCAAGGCAGCTTCTTGTTTAAGACTGGCAATTGCCTTGCCATATTTTGTAATTTCATTAGAAAGTTCACCTAATTCTTTTCCAATGAAATAAGAGTGATATGAATAAACTAGTACTGAAAGAGCTGCATATTCAAGATCTCCTGTTTCAAGTCCAATTTGATAAGCTTCAATTAGTGGATTTAATGTTTTATTAACATGTTCTTTCCAGTGAATTATCATATCATAAACAAGCAAATAAGTTCTTGCTTTTACTTCTTTAGCATTAAATTTATCTAAAAGCTTTAAAGCAAGAGCTCCAAACTTATAACCTGTTTCAATATCCCCAATAGCACCGCACAGGATTAAACCATATGCAGCATAATCAAAGGCTGATTCTCTTGCATTACCATGTTTTACAGACAATTGTACGACCTGAAATACTCCCATTGGAACTAATTCAGGAACAACAGAGTAAAATGCTGTTCCAACACTAGATATTATACGTATTGCTGCAAGACTGTGAGGATCATTCATTTCATCAAGATCTAAAATATCATCAGTGCTTTTGTTTAAAAGCTTAATTTTTGTTTTTAAGAATTCAATTAAAATGTTTAATTTATTAGGTTTTTCAGGAAAAGAAATACCAAAAATTTTAAGAATATAAAGAGCAGTATTTACAGCTTCTTTCATTTTATTTTGAGCTCGATATGCTAAAATCATAACATTGTATATTTTATACTTATCTAAAAGTGTTTTGGTATTTTTAAGAGCTTCCTTAGCAAGACTGTCCATATCATCATAATGACCGCTAAGATAAGCAGCTTCGGCTGCATTTGTAAATAATGACAAGGTAAGATTGTAATTTCTTTCCCACCTATCTTCATGAAGAAAAGAGATGCCTTTTTTTAAATATTTAAATGCCTGTTCAAAAGCAGATGCTTTTCTTGCTCGATTTCCAGCTGTTAAATTAAGATTTGCAAGTTTTTCTTTTTCATAAATTAATGTTTTAAGAGACACACTGCCTGGTAAATACTCTACACCTATATTCAACTGATTAACCAGCTCAAAAATTATTTGTTCATGCTTTTTTTCTGGTGTATTTTCAAGCATTAATGTACCGATTTTCCAATGAATCTCCTCTTTATCATGCTTTTCGATCAGAGTATATGCTGCCTGTTGAATTCTATCATGAGAAAATTTATATTCATCAATATATAAATTCTGCTTTTCATCATTTGTTTCTTTAAAATCAATATCGCGCCATAAAGATAAATCAATTGATTTGTAAACATCAATAATTGGCAATATAAGGCCTTCTGAAATAGCCTGCCATAAAACAGCGAGAGTTTTGCCTTGTGCTTTTCCATAAGCCATTGAAAGGGTTTCAAGAGTAAATTTATTACCAATACAAGATGCAATCTTAATAATATTTTGAGACTCTGGCTTTAATTTTTTTATTTTCTCAGCCATAAAATTAACAACATTGTCAGTTATATCCTGATATTGTATTTTTGATAAATTCCAATCCCAGCAAGTTTCTTTAATATTAAAATACAAAAGATTTTCATCATATAATTTTTTTAAAAATTCGCTCATAAAAAATGGATTGCCGTCAGTTTTTTCTAAGATAAGCTGTGCCAGTGGTTTTATTTTTTCTAAAGGGCATTTTAAAGAATCAAAAATAAGCTCATATACATGAGGGATTTTAAGAGGTGAAAGAATAATATCTTCTATTGGAATATTTAATTTTTTTAGCTCATCAATTGTTATCATAAGTGGATGAGCATCATTAACTTCATTATCTCTATAGGCACCAATAAGATAAAGAACAATATTTTTCGATGCAGCAATTTGTTTAAACAAATTAAGTGATGCTATATCAATCCACTGCATATCATCTAAAAAAATTACAAGAGGATGTTCAGGCTTTGTAAATACCTGTAAAAATTTTAACATTAATATATTAAATCTATTCAGAGCTTCCTCAGATGAAACAGAAGCAGCCGCAGGCTGAGTTCCTATAATATGCTCAACTTCAGGAATTACATCAATAATTACCTGACCATTATCTCCTAACGCTTTAAGAATATTTTGTTTCCATTTATCAATTTTTAAATCACTTTCACATAGTATTTGCCTTACTATATCTGTAAAAGCATCTACGATTGCACTATAAGGTTTGTTATGAAATTGATCAAATTTTCCTGAAACAAAATAACCTCTTAATTTTGTAATAGGCTTATATATTTCTCTGACAAGAGAAGTCTTTCCAATACCTGAATATCCAGTTACAAATATTAACTCTGATTTTTTGTCTTCATCATCTTCCAAATCAGAAAGCCTTTTTGCAACAATGGAAAATTTATCTAATAGAATTTTAATTTCATTTTCTCTTCCATATAACTTCTGAGATATCTGAAATTTATCTGGAACATCATTTTGCCCTATTGTGAAATAATCGATTCTATTATTTTTATTTAACATATTAAAGCATTTTTCAAGATCAAGCTTTATTCCCCATGCGCTTTGATATCTATCCTCTGCATTTTTTGAAATCAACTTCATGATTATATCAGAAAGTACTTTTGGAATTTTTGAATCTAGTTCATAAGGTTCAGGCGGTTTTTTTGCTATATGGCAATGAACCATTTCCATGGGATCATCAGATTCAAAAGGTAATTTATGAGTAAAAAGTTCATATAAAGTAATTCCTAAAGAGTAAAAATCAGTTCTATAATCAACATACCTGTTCATTCTTCCTGTCTGCTCAGGAGACATATATGCAAGAGTGCCTTTCATTATATTTGCGGCAGTAAATGTTGGATGTTCTTTTGAGAGTAATGCTGCAATATTAAAATCAATAAGTTTTATTTTGTTTAGACTTTCATTAAATAATATATTAGATGTGTTAATATCATTATGGATAATATTAAGTTTATGGATTTGTGCAATAATATCAGTTGTTTGAATAAAAATATTAAGCAGATGCTCAATGTTAAATTTTTTAAAAGGAAAAAGATTTAAAGATATTCCACCAAAATCTTCTAAAACTAAAATTAAATTATTTTTTTGTCTTATAATATTATAGGCATTTATAACCCCATCAATATCGTTAAGAATAGAATGTAAAATTTCATATTCTTGTTTAAATCCTGCAAGGTCAGAGATTGAGGAATGATCGTCCTGTAATACTTTTAAGATTACAGACTTATTATCTAAAATTCTTACTGCTTTATATATTGATGAATTTGCTTTATAATATATTTGTCTTTTTATATTATATCCATCTATAATTATCATTTTTTTTTCTTTAATATATTTTTTTCATTATTAAAAATTTGTCTGTGTTTGTCCTTGTTTGTCCGTGTCTGTCCATCCAAAATTCGAAAAACCAAAGTTGCATTATCGAATTATTGTTTCCTGCACAGCAATTTCAGGCTTTAACTTCCATGTAAATATTGGAGAAAGGACATATATAAAGCAGAGTAAGAAATTGAAATGACCGAAGAATGGAGTAAAGACACTAATACCATTTAAACAAAACATAAATTTTGAAAAAAATGGGTGTCTTCCAGCAAATCGACCCGCATGTAAGTAATGAATAGGATAAAAATTCATAAGAAAAGAGACGACTATAGTTTGAATAAAACAAAATAATGCCCAAAAAGCTGCATGATCAAAATTATTTTCTAAGCTATGTTGAAACATTATCATTGGAGCTGATATAAATAAAGCAGCAGCAGGTGTAGGCAAGCCTTTAAAAAATCCAGGAATTGGATTTTTATCTAAAGTAAAATATGCAAGGCGAACAAAACCCATTAATGTATAAAATAATGCAACCCAGCCATAATAAGGTATATTTTCTAATATTTCAGGAGGGCATCTGCTGAATAGTATATAAAATATAAGTGCTGGAGCAATACAAAAGCTTACAGCATCTGCAATATCATCTAAAATGCTGCCAAATGATATATGTTTATTATTTGCATTACTATCTCCAGAAATCATTTCAGAGATACCCAATTTTCTTGCAATAGCTCCATCTAATCTATCAAAAATTGCGGCGCCTATCATGATCATATAAGCTTCTCTCATTCTTTCATGATAAGCAAAAAAAACAGATAAAACCCCCATCATAGCATTCATAAAAGTTAAAAAATTCGGGAAAATAGATAAAATTTTTAATCTTAGCTGCTCATCATCCATACATAGTTCATCAAGGCAGTATGAGCCATAGCGCTTACAATATCCAGCTATTGAACCAACATTGATTATAAAAAAAATAATTTCAATAAAAAATAATAATCTTAGAGGGATATTACCCATCCATGAAATCCAGAAATAAATTGAGGAAGCAGGGCCTTCTGGAATATAAAAGGCATGAGTATATAAAATAAGTGCAACTGGTGAAGCTACAAGAGTTCTTAGTCTTGTTATTTCAGATAATTCTTCTTCTTCGCCCTTTCTTAAAGCAAAATTTCTCATAAAATGTGCAAAATTTTCGCGTGTTAAAACTGTAACACATAAAAGCAAAACAAAAACAACATGAAGTAATTCAGGTTTACTATTAGTTGGAGATACAAAATGAAATTTCCACATCATTCCAACAGATACTACTGGAAAAATTATAGAAAAAACAATTTTATTCATAATTCTTTCAGCTAAATGAGTTAACTTGTAATTTGTATCAAACCTTGAGGCAAACCATTCATCAACAAGATCAATAATCATTGCTGTAAATAAACAACCAACTCCCATGATATAATATATTGGGTTTCTGGTAATAAAAACCGCTATTGCCCAAACCATTCCCATAAATACTAAAGGAGGGCGTCCAAAAATTAGTAAAGCAGCAATACTTTTAGGAATATTTTGAATTCTTTGCATATGAAAATCCTCTAAAAAAATTTATATTTATTTAGAGCCAGAAATAAAATGAAATTTTATATTTTTATTAAAAATTATTTTTATACTATTTTATAGCATTTATTGCAATAAATATGATTAATTTATTAAGCTTAAAGGATTTTGTTTGTTTATATATGCGGGTTAGAATGAAAAATTATTTTTTTTGACTAAAATAAGATTTTATCATATATTGATATTAATAATTTTTTTCGTGTGGACATACATGGATTAGCACGGACTGACAAGGACAGACATGGACTTACATGGACATACACGGGATGAAATGGACATACACGGACTGAAACTGACTTTATACAGACAAGGGGGACAATATTTTTTTCCTTGTTAGTATTGTCAGTCAATGTAAGTCCATATGGACTTTAATAATATAAAAAAAACGAGGAGGTCAATATGTCTGAAGTAACTATTATAACACTCAAGAAAATGAAAGAGGAAAATAATAAAATTACAGCATTAACAGCTTATGATTACCCTTTTGCAATAATTTTGGATAATGCAGGAATAGATATTATCCTTGTTGGAGATTCATTGGGGAATGTAATACAGGGTGAAAAAAGTACTCTTCCTGTTACTATGGATCAAATGATTTATCACACAAAACTTGTTTCTCGAGCTTCTAAACGTGCTATGGTGATTGGAGATATGCCTTTTATGTCATATCAGGCTGATATTAAAGAAGCAATTCAAAATGCAGGGAGATTTTTAAAAGAAGCAGAGGCATCTGCTGTAAAATTAGAAGGCGGGGCTGATGTTTGTGATAAAATTGAGGCAATAACAAAAGCAGGGATTCCTGTTCAGGCACATATTGGCTTAACTCCTCAATCTGTTCATCAAATGGGAGGTTATAAAGTTCAAAGAGATGAAATCAGACTTTTAGACGATGCAAAAAAAATTGAAGATGCAGGGGCTTTTTCTGTTGTTTTAGAAGGAATTCCTGGGGAAATATCTTCTAATATTACAAAATCTTTAACAATACCAACAATAGGAATTGGTGCAGGATCTGAATGTGATGGACAAATTCTTGTTCTTCATGATTTACTAGGAATACATGACAGACATCTTCCAAAATTTGTAAAGCAATATGCAAATTTAAAAAATATTGCCCAAAATGCAATTGAAGAATATATTAGTGAAACTAAACATTCTAAATTTCCAGCTCCAGAGCATGTTTATAAAAAATAAGCTATCGCTTTTTGCTCAACAGCTTGGATTAATGAATCTTTTTTTTAACTGCAATTAATAATGCCATGAAATAGGATTGATTATAATGTTAAAGTACAATTATAGTAATGTAAATAAAATTTTTAAAACAACTTATCGAGATTTTACCTAACAAATTGGATGAACTTCATTATCCGTCTAATTGTGTCCCTTCGGTAAGCATGCTTGATTCTTCAAAATCTTCTTACCAATTTATGTATTTTTCAATATTTTTACTCACTTTTTATCTAAGCCAGCCAGCATTGGGATAGATTAAATAATTATTCATTTTTCAAACATGCCAGGAGGCGAAATAAAATAAATAGAGGCTTTACGCAGATTTACCGAAGGGACACCCCCCAACCTGTATATACGCCCTAAGAAAAGTGTAGCTTTTTTGTGTTGCACCCTTAGTAAATATGTTAATTGGTTTTGAAGGTCAATAATTTTTGTTTAAATTTATGAAGGGTAAATTCCTTCCAACACTTGAAAATAATCAACAAATTTATTGCTCATTTTAGAATCTCCCATTGACCTTTCTTTGTTGATCCGACATGTCGAATTATGCCTTTATCTTTTAGCTTATATAGATGGTATTTAACACCATTACTACTGATGCCAACTTTTTCCGCTAATTCTCTGCGAGTGATTTCAGGCTTTTCTTTTATGTAAGATAAAATTCTTTGCTGCGTCATTTGTTGCGTTGTTTTTTCATTTTCTTGGGTAGTTTGTTTAATTTCTTGGGTAGTTTGCTTAATTTCTTGGGTAGTTTGCTTAATTTCTTGGGTAGTTTCTTGGGTAAATGTTTCATTTTCTTGGGTAGTCGGCTCGATTTCTTGGGTAGTTTCTGGGGTAAATGTTTCATTTTCTTGGGTAGTCGGCTCGATTTCTTGGGTAGTTTCTGGGGTAAATGTTTCATTTTCTTGGGTAGTCGGCTTTATTTCTTGAATAGTTTCTTGGGTAAATGGTATTTTTTCTTGGCTTGTAAGATTTATTTCTTGGCTAGTAAAAGAAAATTCTACCCATAAGCCGGTTTTTTCATATCTTAAATCAGGTTGTTTAAGCCCAGATTTTCGACATGAATCAAAAACTTTTTCAACACCTCTTCCCCATGCTTCAATCATGCCTGATCGAAAAAAAACATTAGCTATATCTGGAT
>Ga0272440_1003780_pt1 | contig 11137 bp, 7 predicted proteins | sample SSMMMBAug17_FD_192440 | JGI IMG/M metagenome (GOLD analysis project Ga0272440, IMG submission 192440) | Marine sediment archaeal communities from Little Sippewissett salt marsh, Falmouth, MA, United States - SSM-MMB-Aug17 | ecosystem: Environmental > Aquatic > Marine > Wetlands > Sediment ... | reverse complement strand
CACAGCTCACAGAAGGAAATCCTTTTTATATTGATGGTTTATTTCGTTCCAGATATGAAGATAATGATTTTTCAACAAAACAAGGTATCCTTAATACACTTGAGTTTGAAACCCTCAGTTTGGATGGGTCAATCAATACGACATGGATGGATTACCTTGAAGCTGCTTTTGATAAAATAAATGATGTTAACGCAAAGCAGATTGTTATTTATTTAAGCAAGAACAGAAATCGAAGAGTTGCGCATAGTGAAATACGAGAAAAACTGGGTCTTGATATGACTGACCCTGAATTAGAAAAAAAATTAAAAGCGCTTTATCGCTCTGATATTATTGAGGAAGACTTTGGTTTATATAAAGGGGTAGGTGATAACATTTTTGATAAAGTATTCAGGCGTAGCTACTCAAACGATATTGCAAAATTTATCACTGAGGAAGCTCCAAATGAATACCAAGAACTGATTGATAAGTGGGAAGAAAAATACAGACAAACTAAAGGTAAATTAAATCTATACAAAGGAAAATATCTTGAATTCATGGTCTGGAATCATTTAAAAAATGCCCATAAAAATCAGGAATTGTATAAAAATATGCTTCTTGGTCTTCCAGAGGAATTTGTTTATGATGAATATAAACAAATTCTTTCTTACACAGCCCCACCGCTTAATCCTGTTCAATTTCAAATTGATGTTTATGCAAAGCCCAAACTAGATGGTTATGCACTTATTGGTGAAGTAAAAAACAGAAGCAAAGATTCACCATTTACTATAGATGAAGCCAGCGCATTTATGCAAAAAGCAGAAGAACTTATGAAAATTGAAAAGATTAAAAAAACAATATTATTTGTTGTGTCAATTGGTGGTTTTAGGAATAATGCTTTGGATTTTATAAAAAATAATGGGGTTGCATGGAGTTCAGATGATAGATGGTTGGAAAGACAGACTTAAGGAATTCAGGACTAAGAAAATAAATTCTGACTTTGTGGGAATGCACCCAATTAAGGAATGCTTGAAAAATATGTTCCCCATTTAAATTGTTCGTATTGGGGTTTATGTACTGTAGAGACGTAGCATGCTACGTCTCTACACGACATTAAAATGTATGCATGTCAAAGAAAAATTACCAAAACAATTGCTGCATTAATAGAAATTTGCTTGCTGTTTTTACAGCAATATGAACATTCAATTTTCTACGTTCACCTGGTTCAACATTAAAAAATTCTGCATAAGCCTGCTCGATAACATCTGCGTTATCATTAAAGAGATCAAAATCTAACTGAATTCGATATAAAAAGTCCTCACTCATATTGATTGCATAGCCTTTCAGCGCAATAAAGCCATTGGGGTCAGTATCTAAATGAACAATCAGTTTGATATTCCCAAAAGGTTTTTGTACAGGCCATTTGTTTGGGGCTTTAAGATCTGCATTGGCATCAATGAGTTTTTCGATCCATTCATTATCCTCAGAAAAAACATCATCTTTTTCCTCATCCTGATCTTTATCCCCTTCTTCTATCGAATTATTTTGCGAAACGCCGCTGCTTTCAAGAGGTACTTCTTCCGCCTCATTTTGACCTGTTTCAGTTGTTGCAGGCATTGTTGTAGTAACTTGCTGTGTAGTCTCAACCTCAGTGGAAATGGTTTCTTCCTGGTCTTCATCAATTTCGGATTCATCAACCAGTGTTCCAGTATCTGCTGTTTCGATTTCATCGGATTTAATGATTACAGAAAAAATATTCGGCTCTGGGGGCACTTCCTTAACAGAGTATTTAACCCCTGGTATTAAATCAAGAACGACACGAACTTTATCTCTGGGGTCATGGTGTTCGCCCAAGCGAACATTTTGAATATAGCGTTTATCCACCCGAATTTCTTGTTTAAGACCTGGCTTAACTTTCACATCGAAAAAGTCGCATACTACTTTAGGTGCAGATGGTGTTTTATAATAAAACATATTTGGATTGCGAACTTCAGTAAGTATAAAAAGCACTTTAATGCTTCCATCATACAGTTTTTCAGTGCTGATTTCCATCAATTGTCGATCTTGTGCCCACACTGGTAATGATAGTACCAGGCAGATCACAAGTAAAGAAGATATTATTTGTTTGATTTGATTCATTTGTATTCCTTTATTGCAGGATAAAAAATATTATTTTTCAGCAATGACTAACATTTCAAAATCTTCGGTCGTTAATTTGTCATCTTTTGAAAAAGCGCCCAGTTTCGCACCAAATATTTGGATTGATTTATAGCCCAGGGACTTTAACAACCAGTTTATTTCACTCGGTACATAGAATCTTTCGCTACATTGAAGCGATTGTTTATTACCATCATCATCTTCAAAATTCAACATGTTATGTTCACGAAAAGTCATTAAGTCAAACGTATTGCTTCGATATGTTGCATTGCCATCTTTGGTTGATTCATCACAAAATTTCTCAACTGAATGATACAATGGGAATAAGCCATTTAAAGTCGTAAATATGAATTTACAACTATCTTTTAACGCTTTTGTAACACTCTCAAGGATTGCATAATTCATCTCATCAGTTTCCATTAATGCAAATCCACCTTCACAAATCATGATAGCAACGTCAAATTCATTCGCAAAAGATAGCTTTCTTGCATCTTGTTCTTGAAAATCAATTGTTAAGTTTAAAAGCGATGCTTTTTGTCTGGCGCTATTAAGTTGAGATGTTGATAAATCTATACCAGTTACTGTGTAACCTCTTTTTGACAATTCAATAGAATGTCTGCCTGTTCCGCATCCAACATCCAATATCTTTAACGATTTGTCATGATGGATCTCGTTTTCTATAAAATCACATTCTCCAAGTGTTCCATGCGTGAATTGTTCTTTATCATATTGTTTTCCATAGTTTTCAAACAAAGATTCATACCATTGTTTTTTGTTCATAATTATACCATCTTTCTAAATTATTGTTATTCAAAAGAGTACAAGCTTTACAAAATACAAAATTGTTTGTCAATATTTTTTCATAGATATGGCTGTACAATTTGAATGTATTTCGTTTGTCATCATAGAATCGTCTGAAAAAAAAGATAAATACCATGCGATCGACTTTTTCAGGGCGTAACCAAATTTAGTCTTGACTTTTTCCGACTTCACCTTTAAAAAAGTTTATGCACTTAAGAAATCACTACATAAAAATATTTGATTATTTAATTAAATATAAATCAATGATCTTTCTGGCAGGTCCCAGGCAATCTGGCAAAACGACCATTGCAAAGCTGATCGCAGAAAAGTATTCAAATTCTTTGTATTTTAATTATGATATTGTTGAAAATAAAAAGAAACTTATTGAGAATCCATATTTTTATGAATCAATAAATCGAAAAGATGACACAAAACCACTCATTATTTTAGATGAAATTCATAAATATCATAATTGGAAAAACTATCTCAAGGGGGTTTATGATCGTGATGCTTCTCTCTATCATTTTTTAGTGTTGGGTAGTGGACGATTAAATATTTATCAAAAAGGTGGAGATTCTTTAGCAGGTCGCTATTTATTATTTCATCTTTGGCCACTAACGCTTTGTGAATATTCAAAATCTCAACAGACGTTGGATTTCTTTTTACAAAACATCAATGCATCCTATCCACACAATAATAAGTATCAAGAAATATGGGAAAACCTTTTTTCTCTGAGTGGCTTTCCTGATCCATTTTTTTCAAAAGATAAAACGTATTACAGGCTATGGGTAAAAAATTATCAAAACCAATTAATCAGAGAGGATATCAGGGATTTATCTCACGTACAAAAGGTTGACCAAATGGCATTATTATTATCCTTATTGCCATCAAAAATAGGAAGTCCAATTTCTATAGATAACATCGCACAAGATTTATCGGTGTCATTTGATAGTGTTAAAAAATGGTTGGAACTCTTTGATACCTTTTTTTTAACATTTAACATAACCCCATGGTCGAAAAAAATTTCAAGAGCAATTGTTTCCAGAAAAAAAATATATTTAATGGATTATGCTGTGATTGACTCACCAGGTATTCAGTTTGAAAACATGGTTGCTTTAGAATTATTCAAGTCAATTAATACATGGAATGACAAAGGCATTGGCAATTTTAGTTTGCATTACATCAGAAACAAAGAAAAACAAGAAGTTGATTTTCTCGTTGCTGATAATAATAAACCACTTTTTATCGTTGAAACAAAACTGTCAGATGATCATCCCTCAAAATCAATACATGTATTTCAAAACAAATTAAAAATACCCGCAATACAACTAATTAATAAACCCGGTATTTGTAAACATTACACAAATGAAAATAATAAAATCAGCGTAATGTCTGCATCAACCTGGCTTTCTAACCTGCCATAGTTAAAAGCAGATTTATGATTGTTTTAAATAAACCGCTTTGCCAGTAAACCCCACAGCAATTTTTAAAATATCGTTAACGCCCGCTGCCTTTAATTCAATATCATATTTTTTTTCATGTATCTGCTTTAAAGCTGCATTTAAAACATCTTCAGCGTTTTCATCATGATATATTCTTTTAAATTCAATAATAATGCCTTGTTTATTTTTATCTTTGGGTTGAAAAACAATATCATATCTTCCATAGCCCGCTTCACGATTTGAACGAATAACATAATCTTTTGATAACCACACTAACATGCCTAAAACAAGGGCATGATATACTTTTTCGGGTGCGCCTGAAAAATCATGATAGCTCATAATTACCATTGATATGGATTTTAGCTGCCTTTCAAAAAGACTTATATTGCCATTTGATAATGCCTGCAACATGATTTGTAGTTCTTCTAAATCTACTGTTTCTGAAAACCATTTTTGAATGAGTTTTCGATATGCAATCTTAACCTCCATATTGGGGATTTGTAATTTATAAATATTTTCAAATTCATCATCTATCATTTCAACTGGTTTTAAATAACCACCATGCAATAAAAAGCTCCATAATATTTCATTATTGGGTTTTTTCAAATCCTCTAAAAGAATGTTATCATCAATATTTTTTTCGATACACTGATCTTGAATCAGGTCCATTAATTCATTTTTTAAAACTTGTTTTTGCTTTTCTGGATTTCCCAGGACAATTTCTTCGATCATATCCATACTTGCAGTATTCAGCCAATAAGGTTTAAATATGGGCTTGCGTTTTGACACAAAATTCATCACTGACCAGGGATTTAGTATTTTGTTATCTCCAAAATTATAGCCATCATACCATTTTATGATACCCTCATAACAGTTGGTTAAATCAAAATAATCCAATATGTGATTAACTTCATCGACTGTAAAGCCAAAGCATTCATTAAATTCTTCATCAAGCAGCGTATAAACGCCTAAATTATTGAGCCCTGTAAAAATTGACTCTTTTGAAATTCTTAATGTTCCAGTAATAACACCTTTGAATAAATTTGCATTGTCTTTAAATCCGCCACTAAGAAAATTCCGCATAAATGGAACAATTTCATTTTTAAAGTATCCATACTGATATCCTGCGTGAATTGGTGTATCATATTCATCAATTAATATTATTACACCCTTGTTGTGATATTCTCTAAGATGCATAGATAACATTTTTAAAGCATTGGCGTATATGCATTCTTTTGCTTTCATATTTATGATATCTTCAAAAAGTCTTGCATCGCTTTCAATCAAAAAGTGACTATCCAGTAAATACATATGATTAATAAATAACCGAGATATATTATACCGAATATCATCAAAACATTTGTCCCATGTTGTGTGTTTTATATCCTTGAATGTCATGAATATGATAGGATATTTTGAAAAATGTTCTTTAAACAAAGGTGATTCTTTTATGGCAAGTCCATCAAATAAAAAGGATTCGTCAATCTCTTTTTTTTCAAAAAAATATTTAAGCAGGCTCAGATTAATCGTTTTGCCAAAACGCCTTGGACGTGGCAGAAGTATTGTTTCGTGTGGACAATTGACAATTTTTTCTACAAACAAACTTTTATCCACATAATATGCCTGTGCTGTGCGAAGATTTTTAAAATCTGATTGTCCGATTAAAATCTTATTCATTTTTATTTCCTAACAACATCATGATTGCTTGTTTCAAGAAATTTATCAAAAAAAATTTTTATTTCTTTGTTTTATCAATATCTGTTCTGGATGCAATCGGTGCTTGAAGGCGCTTAACAGGCATACTTCCAGCAATAAGCATATCGCCTTTCCCAATCAGACATTCTGCACCAGGTTGATCAATCACAATATTACTATTGCTCATGGTGGTGACTTTTAACGCAACTTTCAGTTGTAAATTCGCTTTTATCAAGGGCGTAACCACACGCGCATCTGGCCGCTGTGTTGCCAATATCAGATGAATACCAGCAGCACGACCTTTTTGCCCAAGTCTTTGAATGGCTGTTTCCAGGTTGTTTCTGGTTTGTTTATCAATGATTAAGTCTGCGTATTCATCAATGATAACAACATGATGTGGAAGTACATAACCTTTTTGTAGATATCCATTGATATCAAAGGCTTTAACATCCTTAAACGTTGAATATCGTCGATCCATTTCATCAACCAGCTCGCCCAGTTTTTCAATGGCAATGTCATTGTCAACAATAATGTCGCCATTGATATGCGGGATATCCGACAAATCCAGAAAACTGACATGTTTTGGATCAATGAGTGAAAATTGTAATTCATCTGGCGTGGCATTGATTGCCAGGGCAATGAGAATGGATCTTAACAAAACACTTTTGCCACTTCCAGAAGTGCCGCCTACCAGAATACTGGGTGTTGCAGGATCGTTTAAATCAATCCAGACAATCGTGCCATCAATGGCCATGCCAATGGGAAACGCAACTTTGGAATTTGGACGTGTAGGTTCAGCTTTTTTCATGACCTCACCCAAAGTAAGGGGCTTTCGCGCTTTTCGGGGAATGTCAATGCTTACATAGCCTGCCTGCGCCTGAATTAATGGGATATCTGGCAAATTCATTGCAACTTGAAGGTCCTGCGCGCGTTTTTTGATTTTTGTCACAGTCACTTTTTTTGAAAAATCGGGTTTGAGTTTATAGCGAATAAATCGTGGCCCGCAAATATGACCTGCATCAATAACTGGTAAATTCAATTTGTTAAATAAATCAAGAATATCATTGATACCAGAAATCTCTGGCAAGTGCTGACCAAAATCATTATCACATCGGGAATCAAAAGGGCATCGCTTACACAACTGATTGTCAGCAGATCTGGGCAACTGGATTTGCGCCTTGTTCGCATTTGCATCAATGATCTGAATAACATGATCAAACAGATTGGGCAATTGCTGAACCAGCGCGTTCATTTTTTCTTTTGAAACAAGATACCGATCTTTCTCGCCTGTCAGATAAAGAATAATTGCGCGCGGCATAATACCAGTTTGCTGGTTGATCAGCCATGCATATAGTGCAACCTGTGTCATGTCTTCATCAGGACGATCCATATCTCGGCCTTTACATTCAAGAATGACAACTTCCTTTTCAAATGGATCAAACAGGATCGCATCATAGCGGCCATTGACTGTTAATTGTTTTTCATCCTTGGATTTATATGTTTGTGAAATTAATTTTTCTGGCGGGTAAAAAATTTCTGACAGGGAAAATTGATTGCCCATTTTTTCAATAATTGGACGTAAGAATTCTGATAAAAATGAACACCATTTTTCAAATGCTTTTCCTGTTTGCAGCAGATTGGATGTTTCTAATTTTTGTCCATGTCGGGTCAAGTAATTGATAAAAAAGTGCGTTTCCAGTGTCTCAAGAAATAGCGCATTAAAATCATCTCCCGGGGATTTACATATGCGATCCACAGCCTTGAACAAACGCGAATTTGGCGATGTCAGTTTTTTATGCAGTTGCAGAACGATTTTGTCATGAAAAAATTTACCAGGAAACATTTCAGATGCCACAAGACCAATGCGCCAGACCTGCTTTTCCCCTGCCAAATGATAGGCCAAAAGTCTTGGACATCGTTGACATAAATGAATTTCAGAAACATTAAGGTTGGGCATTCATCCACTCCTTTTTGATCATAATGATTGTTTCTGTTTTGGATCGATGAATAACAAACCGATCATTAAATCGCTTTATCAACCGCATCAAGTCATCAATGTTTGTTTGAATATCATTGGCTGATAAATAGGCCAGAATATTTTCTGTGGATGCCATCATCATGGGTTGGGGGCGAAGGCATTCAATGGTTTTGTTCAGGATCGCTTGATTCTTGGGTTTAGGCGTTGGATCAACTGTGCCATTTATTACAATTTTTTTTCGTAAATTGAGAATATCAGCCATCTTTTTAAAAAGCGTGAAGGGTTCGTTTAAAATATTTTCATGTAAGAAATGCAAAAATTCTTCAATACTGGCCTTTCGCATATCAGTATCCTGTGTTTCAACACTGACATCCCCTTCTTTAATGGCATAATTCATTAATGTAATGGCAAAACATTGTGCCGCTTCATTTCGATCCAATATCAGAACATGACCGCCCTGGTTTTTGAATTGTGCCAATGCGGCATTGGTCGATTTCCATCGTGATGGCAGCAAGCAACGCTCATCACGAAAATACAGTGCGCAGGCTTGCGGATTTTTATCTAAAAAATTTATCCCGCGTTTGATACTGGCGCCTACAGCCCTGTGATGATTTTCAACATCAATGATAACAATGCCTTTTTTGGCGGTTTGAATATCCTGAGAAAAGCCAAAATCAATATATTTATCACCAAATTGAATATCCACTGAAAAATCCTTGATTTCAAAAAACAGTCTTAATGCCCTTCCAAAGCGAGAACGTTCGGGAGCATGGCGATCAAATTCATCGAGAACCTTTTGGAAATGGGCACGAAAATTCGACTTGAGTTGTTCGATAACAGGTTTAATTTTTGGTTCAATAATAATATTTCGAAGCAATTGATTTACTTTTTGAATGATATATCTTGTATTATTCAATCGGTTACTAAATAATTGTTCGAGCGTGTTCCTGTCTAAGGGGTAAAAATTATGATTAGCGTCGCCATAAGCCCATGTCAGTCTTGATGCAATCAGTTCAAGGGCTTGATCAACATTACAACCCTCTACTTCAAATGTATTGGATTCCAGTCTTTCTGATACATGTCTGTTAAACTTAATTTTCAGGATATTGTTCCATAAATCTCCCCTGCAAAATGCGATAGGCATCATCGCCCTGGCATCATCAACCAGAAATTCTATCATTCGACCAAATGACTGCACTTTTTCTTGTGAATCAAGATTTTCAAGGCGATCAAAACAAACCAGCAATGGATGATTACAAATGCCGATTAATGTACTCAGCGCTTTGATCATGTCTCTTGATGCCTGTTCTTTTGCCGAATTACTGGACAGATGGTTTGGTTTGATACGAAGCATTTTGGCCATGTCAGCATCCATTGTATTGCATTTCAGCCATTCAATAATTGCAAACCGACGATCATTAAATCTAAGCTGCATCAATACCTGAAAGACAATAGGCGGGCAAATATTTGAATACGTTTTCTTTAATTTCTTTTCGACATTTAACCAAAGCGACATGTTTGAATCAAGTTCATAAAAAATATCGACAGGATTTCTTTGAAGGATTGTATGTACTTTATTTTTCAGTGCTGGCTCGGAAAATTTCGCTTTTATCAACACCATCTTTATTAATTCTGCAAGAATGCCATGCATGATTGTAGGCGGATGATTGTTCTTAATGGGATTAAACAAATTGCTAACAATCTCCCGAAGTAAATATGAATATGTTTGATCGGGATCTTCAATCGGCTGAATGTATGCAACCCTGTATGTTAGATCGTTATGACTGTCCGCATTTCGTATCAAACGATTGATCAGATGTGTTTTACCATAGCCCGCTTCTCCCAGAACAAGTGCAGCAATTGGAACCGAGGGATTCTGACTTTTCATCCGAATCAGATCAATTACAGAATGATATACTTTTTCATTAATAGATGGGACATCTGGAAAAATATGATCCTTAGGATCGCTGACACTTGATGATACAAAGGGTTGCCGCTGTTGTAAGATTTCTGAAAATCTGGCATCTTTGTTCATACATTCCTCCATGTAATCGTAATACATACCTGACCTTCATCATCCATGTATGAATCTTCCAGTTGTTTTTGAGTAAGAACAGATGGATCTCCAAAATGAAGTTGAATGGCCAGTTCACTGGTTAATTGTTCCAGGGTCTTATCAAAACGTTCCCTGGGCCAATTGAGATAATCTCTCATTGCGTGAATCCGAACAAAACTGCGTCCGCCGCCAACATGATCGTAGGCTTCTTTCATTTGTTGACGATCATTTGTTGGCTGAATGTCTGTTTCATTTTGACTAATTATTTCATGTTTTTCAGGTTTATTCTCATTGATTGACAGGTTTATGGCATCACTATTTTCTGAAAATTCCATACAGAGCTGTCCCGCCATAATCATTTGGGCAACCAGTTTCTTCAATATTTTGGTTTGAACAGGAAAATATTGTTTTAATACTCCCAAGGAGCGTGGATTTTTTCGTATGCTATTGATAATCAAATCATTGTCACTGATATTTCGTGTAACATACAATCCTTTATAGCCATTTGTGACGCGAAGTTCTTTTTCCACATGTGGCAGGAGTTTTTTCTTGATTTCTGGATTTTCCATTTTATTTGTCAATTGAAGCAGTTTTCTAATCTGTGGTTGTTTTTTTAGTTTTTTAAGAATTAAATAATCATTTCCCTGATCATCGAATAGCTTGATTATTAGCTGTTCAACGTTTGTCATGGTCACATCTCCTTTTGTGCTTTTGTATTACATAAGTAAGCGAGCTTAAGATAAAAAAAAATTCATTCTGATGCAATTGCGCATGTGAGCGAATTTCAATATATCCGAAAACTTATGACCGCTTGCTTATTATTTGTTAGTTATTATTATGAAAATACTGGATATGGTTTTATAACTACCACTTATTAACACTTTCGTCAAGGGGGTTGACTGATTCGTAAGGAATGTTCTGAAAATAACTTCCTCATTATTGATATTGTTCGTTTTGAGGTAATTGTACTGTAGAGACGTAGCATGCTACGTCTCTACACGACCTTATTTTTTTGGACGATCAAGAAAAATG
>Ga0272440_1003779_pt1 | contig 11138 bp, 7 predicted proteins | sample SSMMMBAug17_FD_192440 | JGI IMG/M metagenome (GOLD analysis project Ga0272440, IMG submission 192440) | Marine sediment archaeal communities from Little Sippewissett salt marsh, Falmouth, MA, United States - SSM-MMB-Aug17 | ecosystem: Environmental > Aquatic > Marine > Wetlands > Sediment ... | reverse complement strand
TATTGGCACTGGAATAACTAAAGATGGTCATTATTCTCTGGATATTGCTTATCAATACAGGATGGGTAATGATGTCGGGCAATCATACTTGAGTCATCTCGATTTTAAAGAAAAAATTGAAGAACACAGTTTCATGATCTCTACTATTTTCTATTCTAAATAATTTTTTTGATTTTTTGATAAGAAAAAATATTTTTTTTTATATTCTATTAAGTGATACCTAAAAATGGCAATTTTAATGATCAGACAATTTTTTGGATAATTTTATGAGGATAGCTATGCGAAAAATTAATGTATTTTTATATCAAATCCCTTTATTGTTTTGTTTATTTGGATCAATCTGTTATGCAGACTGGAAGCCAGTAGAAAAACATACGATTTTTAAAGGAAATTTACAAAATCAATGTAAAATCTCTAAATTTCAAACCAACATTTATTTACTTAAAAACAGTGATAAATTGTTGACCTTTTATACAAGTGTAAATAATGGGCAATCCTTTGATGCAGGAAAAATTATAGCTATTGGTGAGGGTGAATTTGAAATAGATGTTGATCCAAATGGAATTATCCATATTTTTTATATAGTACCGATTCTAAATGGTGCTTTTATTCATTATCAGAACAGCAAAGATCATGGTAAAACTTTTTCCGATCCATTGATGTTAACCCGTAACCTTGACCAATCCTCTGATATCTCCTGTTTTATGCAGGGTAATAATACAGTGTATCTTGTTTTCAGTTCAATGATAGAAGGAAAATCAGAGATATTTTATGTTAAATCAAATAATAGCGGTGATTCTTTCTCTCCCCCTATCAGAGTGACATTTAACGATATTCGTGAAGAATATCTTCATATTGCTGCTGATGATCAATTTACGTTTATTGCTTACCAAGATTTAATTCAGGATAAAAATATATATTTAATTGAAAGCAATGACAATTCCTTCTCTGCCCCTGTTCGAATAAATAGAAATGATCGAAAATGTGCCAATGCATTTGATATGAAAATAAGTAATGATGGTCGCCTTTATATTGCTTATGTTAGCTTAGACCATGATTTGAATGGCGATATTTTCGTGGCCCAAAAAATTAACAATGAACCGCTTTTTCAATACACAGAAGTTTCAGATGCAAGAGACAGTGCACAAGAATTTCCACTCATCCATATTTCAGGCAATGATATTTATGTTGCTTGGAATGATCAAAGAAATAATAACTATGATATTTACATAGCACGAAGTGTTAACCATGCCGCGATATTTGAAAATTATTTGAATGTTTCTAATCATCAGAATGACCAGGTATTACGTGATATGATCGTTGATATTGATGGTGTCCTTATAGCAGCTTCAGAAATTAATGACTTGACAGCAAGTACAGATATATATGTGACACAACACATGGAACCCCAACAAACGCATTATACTTGCAAGCCAGTTCAAGGCATTTACACTTCCTATGATAATGCTGTCATATGGGCAAAAATTCATGATTTGCAAGATGGTTCTCCGGGGGTTGTTCAATTTCGAATGGCAAAACAGGATAGTCCTTTGTCTGGTGGAATTGCACAAGTCAGAATGAACAGTATTTTTGGCGATGTCTGGCATGAGTGGTTTTATGAACCAGGTTTATATACAACCAGTCCGGCTTTTAACTTGCCACTGACTTTTACCAGCGGTGTTATTGATTTTTATATCACAGTGAAAAATTATGAGTCTGTGATTCATTCTGGTAAAATTCAGATTTTTGCTGAAAAAGAGGACTCTATGCCTGGCTTTCAGTGGGAATATCCGTTGGCTAACTCTGTAATAAGTCAGGCATTCTTATTGAAAGGCACTATCTACGATGAAGATATGATCCAAAAAATAACGCTGGCTGTATCATCAAAAAATTTCGGCAGCCATAAGAATATTCCATTGTATCAAGTTGATACACCTATAAAAACAACAGTTTATATCGAGCAGATAATTGATTTAAAACAGCATGATATTTCCCCTGGAGATCTTGTCCTTGGTATCTGGTCAATTGATGGTGATGGCAATACAGGATATCAAAACTGTGGCTGTCCACTGACGTCAAGAGATATCTATGTGACTGGAACCAGCGAACTTCAAATTCTTTCTATCTCTTCAGACAGGCTTATATCTAAAAAAGCGCATGATATCCAGATTCAAGGACTGGGATTTACGGAGGATATTAACATTACGATAAATCACAGTTCATTTTCAGAGCCAATGAATATTACCTCCTTCAGCCTTATAGATGATAAAACCATCAACTGCAACATTTCCTCTTTAAATGTAACAGGTTCGTATAGTATGACAATAAACAATGCAACTGATAGTCATACACGTATTGATTTTTTCACTGTGATTGATGCCCCAAAAAAAATGAAAGCCATTATTGTTGCAGCATCACAAACCGTTCCTTATTCCAACGATTATTTATGGAATGCAACCCAGTTGTGTGCAACCTATGCATACCAATCATTAATGGAAAAGGGTTTGTCTCATGAAGATATTATCTATTTAAGCCCTGAGTCTAAAAGTATTATTGATTATAATGCGAATTTGTCTGAATTGAAAAGAGCTATTCTTGAGCAGGTTCATGATGTGGAACGGGTATTAATTTATATGGTTGGACATGGCGGGCAACAATCTTTCAGAATCAACAACAATGAAGCACTAACTGCATTAATGTTGGATAAATGGCTGGATGAACTTCAAACAAAAGGGCAGACAAAGGAAGTAATACTTATCTATGATGCATGTGAATCTGGTAGTTTTGTTTCGCTCTTGCAACCACCGGAATCAAAGAAAAGATATATTATTACCAGTTCATCAGAAAAAGAAAACGCATATTATTTATATCAGGGAGGTCTTTCCTTTTCTTTTCAATTCTGGGCTTACGTTCGTTTTGGTGCAGACCTTGACGAAGCCTTCTTTTTTGGGCGCAACATGATGGAAGTTTTTCAAACATCATACCTTGATTCAAACGGCAATGGAATTCCAAATGAGAAAACAGATAAAGAGCTTGCAGGTCATATTATTATAGGTAATGATAAAGTAATAGCCCATTACTTTCCTAAAATTAATAATATTTCAGAACCACAGATTCTTTACGAACAAACAAAAGCAAACATATGGGTTAATGGCATTATTGTTGCCAATGATCCTGATAAGGCAAATGTGTTTGCTGTTATCAAGCCACCTGATCAAACTGTGACTGAATACGGCAAAGATGATACTTTTCCCATCATTCAACTTAGAGATGAAGATAAAGATCTAACATATGAAGGTGCTTATGATAATTTTATTTTTTCCGGAGAATATATTGTTTCTGTCTATTTAATTGACTCAAGAGGTAACTATTCTGAGCCAATAATAACGACAATCCATAAAGAGCTTGCTTACAGTGGTGATATGTTTGAAAATGATAATGATTTTATAAAGGCAAGTCATATCGATTCACCGCAAACACATGATTTTCATAGCACTGATGATGAGGATTGGGTTTATATCTATGGAATTGAAAATGAAAAATACATGATTGATATAACTTCACCTTCTCCTGTTTCAATAACAGTATTCAGCAGCGATGGAAAGACGGTGTTAAGCGATAATCGTGGTGTTTCTCAACATGTTCAATGGATTTGCCCCCAGAATAATGTATTTTTCATTCAGATGCGGCCTACTGATTCATCCATTGTTGGTCAGGAAAGCCAGTATCAGATCACCGTTCATCGAGCTCAAGCAATGGATGCCTATGAAGTTGATGATACTATTGATCAGGCGAAGCTTATTTTAATCAATGATATCTTTCCACAACTCCATAATTTTCATCAATTTGGTGATGAGGATTGGATTAAATTTTATGGAATTGAAGGGAAAGAATACAGTATTAGTATCAGTTCACCTGGAACTCGATGTGATACTGTACTACAATTATACAGTACAGATGGGTTTACGCAGATTCAGTCAAAAGATGATGGACAATATGCTGAAGGTGAATCCTTAGAATGGACATGTGAACGATCAGGTATTTATTATATAAAAATATTTGCATATCGACCTGATATATTTGGGGAAGATACCGAATATAAGGTTCAAATTTACTATCCAGTAGGGCTGCCAAAAGGAACACTTGATGGATTAATTTGTGATCAATCAGAAGCCCCCCTTGAAAATGCAAAGATAATAGCAATTGATAGTGATGATACTGAAAATACATATAGTGCTATAACAACAAAAGCAGGTATATTTAGTATGAAATTAGACCCGAGTTTATATTCAGTTCAAATATCTAAAGCTGGGTATCAGGGTATAGAAATACCAGCTCAAATCAAATCGATTCAGATTACGGTAATAAAGGAAAGTTTAGAGAAGATATATATTCCAGGTGATATTGATAATAATGGATTACTGGAGATGGCTGATGTCAGGTTAGGTTTCCTTATATTTGTTGGCTTTATCAATCCCGATCCAAGGCAAATTGAAGCATTAGATTTATGCGATGATGATTCCATAACAATATGTGATGTCAAAGCAGTTTTTAGAATTGTTTTTGGATTGAAATAGATAACAATTTTTTTAGCAAACCAATCACATCTGACATATCAACTCTTTTAATTTCAATATGTTTATTGATAAAGCTTGTTTCTATTTTATCAAAGCCGGAATTAAACAATATAGTCTTTTCATTGGGTTTACAAAACAGAATGTCAGTTTGAATATTTGCGTAACTGACAATATCAAAAATTAATTTGATTAAAATGCCATCTGCCACTTGATTCAAATTATAGCAAGATATTGATATATCGCCACATTGATCATAAGGTTCTGTTGTGAACCATATCTCTGTATTTTCAAATTTTCCTGATAGTGTATTTGAAGAAAGATATCTTGGGTTATTAATGGCAGTCATGTCATATGTCATGCGTAACGCAAAACCATAAATAACATCATTAGCAGAATTGGTATTATTCAAATAGACAGGAACAATTATTTTTCCGTTATGGATGATTAACTTTTCAGGTAAAGTAACAACAGGCTCTGCGTAAACATGGGATATACAGAGTAACAAGATGAATAATATAAATCCTGTTTTTTTATTTATCATCGCCATTCTCCTTTTCTGCTGGTAAATCAATGGCCTGTACCTTTAAGTTTACCTTAAGTGGTATGCCGCCTTTAACGACTTCAACATTACTAAACTGTTTATCAGCATAGGTTGCTTTCAGGATCATATTTCTATCAATGACTTTAAAGATCGTCATTCCTGCTCGAACCCCGACATCAAGGCCTATATTGATAGATATTTCTGTATCTTCTATTTCTGAAATTCGTCCCCGGATAGGATATTTTTCTTTAAGAATTGCGACCAGTTGTTCTGCTAAATATTCTTTTTGCAATGAAATTCTTTTGGGTTGAATAATCTTGTCGGGACAATCCAATGTTATCCCATTTTTATAATAAAAAATTTTCATTAGCAGTAATAGTTGATTATCTTCATTTACAGTTGTTATATAAACAAAAATATCCACAGGGACTAACGAAATTGGTGCTGCTTTTTCAGGGTCAAGAAGACCCTCCTTGTAAAACTTATATTCACGAATAAGCGTTTCTATATGCATTCGTTCAGCAAGTCTGACTCTTTTATATGAATTACAAATATGTGAGGAAATAGCACTCTGTACCTGCATGTTTTTATTATTAGAGTTGTTATCAGAAATAATGGCAATAGTTAATTCTTTTGATGTCCAAGAATCTGCTGGTTCAAAATTCAAGTACCAATAGATTCCGATAATAGCTGAAACCAATGCAAATAAAGACACTAAATGTTTTAATTTTGATTGAGAGGATAACTTTTCTTTTGTATTTTCTGTATCTTTTTCGCGGGTTTTTGGACTATAAATCTGAGGTTTATTTTTAAAAACCGTTTTATTTTTAAAAACCGCTTTATTGCTTTTATTATGGGTTCGAGAATCATTTGCATTTATATATTTGTGATCAGGGGCTCCATACATGACATAATTTAAACATGCAATTTTTCCAGTGGAAAATAAAAATTTTCTGGCACAATATAACGATTCACCTACAGTTAAGTGATCGACTAGTAATGAGTGATAGAATTTAATGGCAAAATCTTTTGCCTGATCGTCGCCCAACTCACAAAATGTCCCAATAAAATGATTTGGACCACCTTTTATAAATGATTTTGCCAGATTGATCATATCTTCATTGACAACCTGGCTGTGTGCAGAATGGCAGGAATTGATAAAAATCAGCTCTGGAAATTTTGTATGACCTGCCATTTTTTCTATATCATCTGAGCAAATAAAAGCATCTGACAAGCCGATACCTGCTTTTATGATATCTGATGTTTTTTGATAAGCAACATGTCCAGCAAAATGAACAATTCCCCAATTATTTCTAATTTTTTGTTTGAATTGTTCTGTATTGATTTCGCTACCCCTTGAGAATTCTATTTCATTTATGCGTGCGATAAAAGCATACAATTTTTCTGCTTCATTTCTTGCTTGTTCAAGATTATTTCGTGGATCAGCAATCACCCACATTTTTAATTTTTCGTTTGTTGTACTGTTATTCGAATGGCCTGTTATATTTATTCCTTTCAAACTTCGACTGATATAAAATCTTTCCCATAAAAAAGCATTATTCAGTAAAACACATTCCCAGGGGATGTTTGATAGATCATCATCAATATCCAGCATTAAAAAACAGATCTCATCATCAACAAGAAGAATTTCTTCTAATTGTTGAATACATTCTCCAAATAATAACTCACTAAGATAACTGCATGTACTGATAATATTTGACAAGTCTTTGTCTGTACTAAATGTTTTAGTAGATAAAGTGATTTGCTCAAAAAATCGATTACACTGATTTTTTATTTTCTGATAGCTTTCAATATTATTTTCGATTTTATCATTACCAATAGTATTGCTGGCTGAAATATCATCGTACCTGATTTTATATATTGAACCATCCCGATCTGGAACAGCAGATATTTGTAGATTAATTTTTTTCATGATTTACAAACCGATCAATCCATCTTTGGTCAATTCAAAACAAATGCCGCAAACAGGCTTGCCATTTTGTTCTATAAATAGTCGATTTGATCCATAGTTAATCTCCTCAAAAGATGCCATTCCATCTTTTAATTGCTCAATATACGGGTATTTACCATCTCTGATTAGTTTTACATAAGTATTAATCAAAGAATTATCTTCTTTAGGCACATAAATATTTAAATTTAATCGTTTTTTATTTACCCTAACAATATAAAGATTTAGTTGAATATCTTTAATTCTGCGAACATAAGGGTAAGGTATAATAGTTTCAATCTGTGTTTGAATATAATTATCAACTGTTTCGTTCAAGAGATAGTCCGTTGAAAAGCGTTCATGTTTTCTTGTTGTTTCATTCTGGTCTTTAAAGAAATATGTTTTATATAATTTATTACGAAATTGTTTTAATGCATTTCTTTCATCATGCTCAGAATTACTTAGTTCTTTTATTGAAACAATTTGTTCTTTATGTATTTTTACAAATAAATCAAGGCAGGTTTTACAATCTGACATATGCGTTTCAAGTCTTTGCTTCTTTTGAAGATCAAGATTGTTCAGCAAATAGTCAATAAATAAATCCTTGTGTGGGCATTCACTTTTCATGATTATTATCCTTAAAGTTCATTGAGTCTATGTATATAATGTATAAAAATAATTTTTTTCTTATGAAGATATTTAAAATATTTTTCTATTAATGCAGATTTTTTTAACACATGATTTTATTTTTTCAAACGCTTTGCTATAGCGCTGATGAATTGCATTTGATTTTCTATGTAGCATTTTTGAGATACGTAGAGGATCAATAAAATAGTAATGATGCAATTTAAAAACAAGCCTCTCTAATGGATTTAAATTAGACACACATTCCATAATAATCTCTATTTTTACTTGTTTTTCAAGCACTGCTTCTATGTCTATGACTGAATCAAATAAATTTTCTTCATCGGGTGGCTCACCAGGAATGCCAAATTTTTTTTCCAAAAGTTTAGGCAATTCATATCCAGCATGTCGATTAATATAGCCGGGGAGCATTTCTAACTCTTTGTTTTTTAACTCTTTTTTCCATTCATACAACCATTTTTTTAAAAGTATAAATTCATTGTTACAAAAATGAATCATGATATCATTGATAAACTCAAGAATATCGTCACTGTCATATGAAACACTTTTACTTTGCAAATAATTAATAACTCTTTTTTTTACTAATCGAAAATATTGAAGATAAAACCGATCAATCATCTCAAAATAAATGCATTCCTCAACAAGTGCTATTTGTTGTTCAAGTGAGAGTGGTTTGAATTGCACATCAAAATTTTGAATTGTCATTTGTTTATACCCCTTAAGTTTTTTTTATGATTGCTCAAATAAATTGAATACTGTGAAGAGGAAAATCCTTTAACTGGTAATATGGTTATCATCTCTGTATCACTGCCAAATGGCGATACAGGATCAATTTCTTTATATACGATTACATTATCATCTCCCTGAATCATCTGGTCAAGTCTGATTTCACTGTTTTGGTATTTCATATAAATATAATCAGGTTTGATAGTTTCAGGCGTTACAAAAGATAGATTATTTTTTTTGCTGCTAATTGGCCCATCCATTAACGGAAATTTTCTGACAATTTGCTCAACAATCCGGTCAGCAAGGTAATCCATCTTAAATGCATTAGTTTTATCCACAAGATCGCAATAAGCATCAAAAACATCCAATAAAATGCTTTTTGAGTCTTTGATACTGACAATTACATTGATTTCACTATTTTCTTTATTTGAAAGATTATAATGTATAATGTTTGGTATATCTATAAAAATACAATTTTTGTTTGAAAAAGCAAAATCAGGTGTTGATAATATCTTAAAACGCCTGCTTCTTATTAACTTTTTAAGAAACATTTCTTGAAAGATAAAAGCATCGGATGTTGATTTTTTAGCAGGTGTCATATATATTGCCCTGCGTTGCTCAGATTGCCAGACTTTTTGGATTTTTCTTTCAATTGTTAACTTTTTGGGAATAAATATATCTGGTTTGCAATGAATTTCAAAATCAACAGTGTTTATATTTTTTGGAAGGGTTATGGACTGATTAAAGTCAATTTTTACAGCCGGATGTTGATTGACTTTTTTATCATTTATTTTAAGCCACTGAATAGGCGAATCATATTCGACAAACCCTTTTAACTCCACTGTATCTTTATAAGCAATGATATTATTTGATGTGACATTATCTATTTTCAAATTTAAAGGCAGGTTATGCTTGTTTCCAACTGACTTGTCATCTGACATGGAAATATTATTAGATGCTGTCAAAACTCTAATGGAAGGGTGTGTCACATTACCAACGGTTTTATTTCCTAACTTATCCGTTGCAACGTAATGTATAATATTTGTGCTGTTGTTAACAGGAATTGAAAAAAAATTTACTTTATCCTTAAAAAAATAAGAAGTTGAATTGTTTATCTTAAAAAGAATCTCGCTTGAAATATCACTGATCATCCCATCAATTGTTGTGCTTGTGAATTTATGAAACTCAATAACAGGACCTGATCGATCAATAATAAACATCCGTTTTTCCAGTGCAGGATGTTTCATAATATTTGTAGCTTTAACCTCAATTTCGTGCTGACCTTCTGGCAAAATAAATGATTTGAAAAAAGAAATGGTTTTACTTGAAGCTTTTATAAAAAATGGAATTTTATTGATATAAATATCAGAAACAAATTGTTCATCTTCTACAACTCCTGAAATATCAATCCTTTGTTTATTTGTCCATACAGGACTTATGTCATGATAATCAAGAAAAACAATATCAGGAATAGTTTGATCGATTTTTTGTTTTTTTATTATTTCTGTTCGTGTCCTGTCCAGGTAACTATAAGCTCTTTCAGATGGCTCTTGTTGAATCGATAAAGTCAATTCCTCCAGAGCTTGTTTATAATTACCTTGCCTGTAATAGATTATTCCTCTTTCTCTATGAAGAAAATAATCAACAAAGTTCATACCATAAGTTCTGACCATTCGTTGATCTTTATTGTCTTTTTTTAGTTTTTCAGAATTTTCCAGACATTTTATGGCCTGCTCATAGCAACCGCCCTCAATGCATGACAGAGCACATTCATAATGACAATACCATTCACTTTCTCTAAAAATACCCTTTGTAAAGCAAAATATTTGACCATTTTTTTTGCATATAGGGGGTTTATTTATTGAACAGCTAATTATAAGAGAAAGGATAATTGTTAATCCTATACTGAAAGAGTAAAAATTCATTCTTTTCATACCTTCTAATAATCAATAAATTTCATTATCTCTGTTCAATAGTGTTATCATCAATATACTCGGTGACAGGTAATTGAGCTAATTCACTAAATGAAACAAATATTGCAATGATAATTGATTGATGATTGGTTTGTAAAGCATATTTTGCTGCATGTTTTACTGATTCTTTTACTCCATAAGGATTGCCAAAGCTTTTCACCTCAATAAAACTTTTTGATAAATTTTTTACATAACAGGTGTAGGTATACTTTGCAATTGCCAGTCGTAAACACAGGACGTATTGTACAACGTTTCTTAACGCCATGCTCAAGCAATGATAAATATGAAAATGCCCTACAACCAAGATTAAATGAAAATTCTATTGTCGTCGGGGTCGCTCAATCCAGGAATTATGTTGATCATACAGATGATGAAATCAGTTGGACAGTTTCAGGGCAATCTGATTTACCTGTCACCATTACCAACCAACAGAATCGCAACAATAGAAGCCCCTGAAAACTGGAAAGGAACAGAAACCATTACGTTTACCGCGCAAGACACAGGTGGATTAACCACCAGTCAGACCGTTACGTTTTCGATAATCGGCGCACCCGATATTGCAGACATTCCAGACCAGACAGTTCCTGAAGATACCCCATTTTCCCCCATCAATCTGGATGATTTTGTTGATGACAATAATTATTCAGATTCAGAAATCAACTGGAGCGTAACCGGACAATCTGCATTATCTATTTCAATTACCAATAGGGTCGCAACAATAGAAGCCC
>Ga0272440_1003778_pt1 | contig 11139 bp, 7 predicted proteins | sample SSMMMBAug17_FD_192440 | JGI IMG/M metagenome (GOLD analysis project Ga0272440, IMG submission 192440) | Marine sediment archaeal communities from Little Sippewissett salt marsh, Falmouth, MA, United States - SSM-MMB-Aug17 | ecosystem: Environmental > Aquatic > Marine > Wetlands > Sediment ... | reverse complement strand
ATATTTATTAACTTTTTTCATGTTTATAACTCACTGAATATATAAAACTGTATTTATTTTGTACCATTGATTGTTGTCTTGATCAGTTTCTTTAGAACGTTTTTGATATGTTGTTCCCTTATCTAACGTCATAATACGATCTTCATCATTAAAGGTTTTTCGTTTTCTTGCATTCACATTGTTGATGATCTGAATCATATCGTTGTCTTCTTTAGAATACTGTTTATTTGTAACTTCTTTGATCACCCATAATGTTAATTGAATCTTTCTTTTTTGACTATTTGGTTTGTGACAATTTTGTAAACAGATCACTTCTATCGGGTTTAATGTATGTGTAATCAATTTTCCATTTTCATTATATAAAGCGGTATTTCTTGATAATATTATTTTTTCTTGTGGCTTTTTGAAATGATTTACATTTGTGTAATCTTTTGGGCTTGATTGTTCATAAATTGAGGATTCAGTCTCAATTTCTTCTGCTGGGATTAATGGAATATCAAGTTTTTCTTCTATTTCTTGCATGGGCTCATTTATCGCAATTTTATCAAAGTAAATATTTGACAATTCATAGATAATGAAAAACATCACAGGCAGTGAAATGATATGAAGAAATAAAGACAGACGAATAAAGAATGTATGCCTTTTTGTTTTTTTTTCTATTTTATTGATTAATTGTTCAAACGCTTTTTTATTGACACGAATTATTGCCTCATTTTCCATTGACACTATTTCGTTTTTTTTTATGATTTTTTTGTCGATTGTTGTTTTCTTTTTTTTTTCGTTTGGGTTGTTTATTTTTTTTTGAGGAAGTTGAACATGTATAATCATTAATGTTACATCATCATTTTCTAATCTTAAATCCTCATTCTTTCTTATTTCATTTATAAATTTATTGAACGCTTCTTCCGATTGTATGCTTATAATATGATCCATAAGTTCTGTAAAATGAACATTTCGATTTTCTTTAAAAGAAAGAATCCATTTTGCCAGTGCATCAGATGCAAGAATAAAATAATCATTATTGTCTGCTCTTTCTTGAATAAATTCAGGCGAATATTCATTATTTTTTGCATAGGTTGCAAAATATTCTGGATGGCTGTCAAAATCGTCAGATGATTTAATGAGATAGCTATTAAAAGTTGTTTGATTGTAATGGAACAGGCAGCTATCACCGACTATCATCGCATCCCAATTAATTACTTGTTGATCAATATTGAATTGGATACCCACAAAGGTTGAAACACCAGGGTCTTTTGTAATCCATCTATTTTTTATATAATATTTTGTCGTCGTGCTTAATTTCTCGCCAATTTCTTTTTTCCATTGCGCTTGTGGGGGGCCAATCCATTCTATCCAGTTTTTATGATCAAGAATTGTTTTATTTATTGCTGTTTCATCATTACAAAAATAATCGACCAATATCTGTGCCCATTGAAAAGGAAAAAAAGAACGCGATGCACCATCTGCAATAGCGAAGCGCATATTTTGCTCATTTTTTGAATAAGCATCCTGACAATCTTCAATTTTTTCTGATTGCTTATGTGTTTTAAAAACCTTTGTTTGAAAAATAGAATTCATTTGTTGATGGTTCATTTTTTCTCCTGATGTGCATTTTCGTTTTGACCTGTTGATTTTTGTTGAATTTTTATGGCCAATACAGCGACATCGTCATTTTCAAGTTTTAAGTCTTTGTCTTCTCTGAGTTCTTTAAGTGTTTGTTTTGTCAATTTTTTTAATAATGGCAGCGGAAATGCATTATTGACTTCCAGGTAAGACAATATCCATTGGGATAACGCATCTGTTGCAATCACAAAATAATCACCAGAATGACATTTGCCTTTTAAAAAAGTTGGTTTATATCGGTTGTCTTTTTCATACGATGCAAAAAAATCAGGGAAAGAATCAAATTGAGATGCATTTTGCAATAAATGGCTCACAATACTAAATTTTTTTGATTTTTTTGATTTAATATGAAACAGACAGGAATCACCAATAATCATTGCCTGCCATGATAAATAGTCCTTTTGATTGTGAAATTCAATACCAGCGAATGTGGAAACCGCAGATTCTCTTTGATTTAATCGGTTTACAAGATAGTATTTATTATTTTTAGCAACTTTCTCTTCAACTATTTTACGCCATTTCTTTTGGATTGGCGTTAACCATTTTCTCCAATTCTTTTTTTTAAATAATATCTTATTGTCAAACTTATGAGAACAAAAATATTTCACTAACAACGCAGCCCATCTGGACGAATAAAAAGATCGTGTTGCACCATCAGCCACACAAAAACGATAATTGGATAAATTATATTCGAATCTGTCATTACAATCTTTTGGTGTTTCGTTTTTTTTGGGATATACCTTTGATACGATGACTTCTGGAACTAACATGAAAGCCTTTTTGATCAAATTTAAATATAAAAATAATTGAGTTCACAAAAGAATAAATATATTTTTATCATGAACTCAATTAAAACAATAATTCCAAAAAAGATTCGGTAATACCGATTTTTTTATCGCATTGCGCCCATAGATCCAAAATTTAAAAGCATAATCAATGTTTCCGCTTTTGCATTAAACACAAAACAGCGAGAACCATCCAGAGGTGAAAAACCAACTTTCATGGCTGCCTGTGATAATGTTTCCGGAAGTTCGCTGGAAATATCAAATAAGTATTTTGCATATTGATCATATAAACCACTGTCACTGTTTGGAAAAGATAATTCTCCGGCTTCTGAATTTGAGATATGCGCATTCATTAATAACAGGTTGCCATCAGTGGTTGAGAGCTGCATTAATTTTTTGGCAGCTTCTTTTGTTTCATCAGGTTTATTGGGTTCACCATCAGTCACATTAATAACAATAGGTGGAAAGCTATCTGGATTCTTCTGAACCCATTCTTCGGCAACACTGTATGCTGCATCAAAAGCTTCATGCATAGGCGTACCATTACTTGCTTTTGGTGTAATCCACACTGGCATCTCAGTTTCCATTTCAATAATTCCACCTGCACCATCAGGTTCTTTTTTTATTACCTTTTGTTTTGTAACATGATTATCTGCAACATGTGAAATCATCCCATGAACATGGACTTCTACAGATGCACCATACCCCAGAATACCAACAAAACATCTATCTTTTATGCTTTCACCTGATTGACAGGCAAGAATAATTTCATATACCGCCCGGTTTACAGCCAGAGCGGCAACATCTTTTTTCTGGCCTGCGCCATAAGGATCTGTCATAGAGTAAGACTGATCAACAAGTATGAGTATCAGTCCTGGATTTGCTGTTCCAATGGGAATGTTGTTATAAGACATTTTTATCTCCTTTATTGTTTAAGGTTAATTAAGTATGTTGTTTTACTTTTTTATATTTACTTTTCTAGTAGACTTTAAATGTATAGGTTCTGCTAAAACCTTTAATGATCTAAAGCCAAATAAAATTCCAAAGCCAATAACGCCATAAAAGAAACCCGTGCCAACGCCATGCATAAAAATCCCTTTTCCAATCTGATCTATCAGAAATAATCTTAACCATTCGCCCAAATATGCACTTATGAATACAAAAAATGAAAAATAGAAAATTTGAATTCGATTAATTGAACGTGTAATCACTTTTAATCCATACAGTAATGAAAATGATACAATACCAAAAAATACAGCGGCTGAACCACCATTTTCCATTATTTCGAGTTGCAGCCATTCTTTTAAATAATCTCTAATCAAGTCACCGATGAAAGCACCAAAAAATATAAAACAAACTAAAATCAACATTTGATTTTTTTTGAGCTTTGGTTCTTCATTGTTCATACCCAACAAAATGCCATAAGCCATACTTGCATAAAGTACAGCAAGAGAAAATCCCATGTTCACATAAGATGAACTCATAATGCGCAATAAGGACTCAATAAAGCAATCTGTTATGCCACAGAAAATTGACATGTAAATAATACTTGTGAGTTTAAAAAATATTTTATCAAACGATTTTTTGATAAAAAAGAAAATTGATAAAAATAGAAAAAAATAAAAGATTGCAGTTCCCAATCCTAGATGCATCCATTTAACTGAAGCAAACAGGTTGATCGTTTCTGATAATCCATGCACCAGAATATATCCAAAACAAGCACCAAATACAATTAAGAAAGATTTTTCTATCATATAGACAACATCAATAAGCAGTTTAAAAAATTTTTCTATTATATTGATATAGATTATATCAATAAGCAGTTTAAAGATATTTTCTATTATATTCATTTCTGGTATTTTCATACCCTGATTATGGCTTATTTTTTTTTGCTTGAATCCAAATATTATTATCTGTCTTATGTACATACTCAACAAAAATAAAATGAACATGAATATAAGAGTAGTAATAATTCTAATATGTGTATTGGAATTAATTGTTAAAATAAAAGTCCCTAAGGTATTTGCCAGATAGCAGCTTAAGCTGTTAAACAAAGAAAAGTATAAAATTTGAAGGGCATTGATGTGGAGAGGCGTGTAAAGTAATAGTAAAATGAATATAAATACAGCCTCCCAATAGTCATGAATACTGTTTTGATTGGAAATCATTAATGAGATAAAAAAGCAGAGGATTAATGCACCAACGATAGAAAAAACTAAAAATATCATATCTTTAAATAGTAATTTTCTATACTCTTGATTTTTTAAGTAATTTTTCATGGAATAATAGACATCTGTTAACGACAAAAATGAATCAAGAAATATATTCTCTTGATTCACAATCTTTTGTTGTTGAAAGTGATAATCGTCCAAAATTTCCTCAAGCGGAATCAGATTATCAATACGCTCTTGTTTTGTAAAATAAATCAGCTTATTAAGTAAATATTCAATTTCTTTATCATTTTGGGCAATTGATTTAATAGTGCTGATAACTGAATCTGATATAATAAATTCTTCATTAATGATGCAACAAAAAAGCAATCCCTGTTTAAGATCATTAATGCCAAGTTTATACCAGATGTAAGAGTCAATAGCCAGGCATCTAAGCGATAAATATATAACCAGTTCGGAAAAAAAATCCAGATTGCTGTTTAGTAATCGTGCTTGATTGATACGATCGGTATGCTGAAAACAATGATGCCCTTTTTCAATATCTTTTTCAGCAGCTAATTCTGGAATAAACATACTGTCATAATTAATGAGTTTTAATTGAATTCTTTTTTTTGGAAACACGATAATATGATGATCTGTTAAATTGCCATGCGCTACTGAATTCTTATGAAGGTTAGCAACCATAGATCGAAAAGCGTCTGCTGTTTGTAAAATGACATTTTTATTTTGCAAATTGTTTTGGACAAATTTTTTAAGCGTTACACCACCCGAGCAATCTATAGAAATACATGGGTATTTTCTATTATTAACCAAAACACTATCTTGAAAAAATTTTGGTTTTATAAAATACTCTAATGTCGAGTTGTTAATAAACTCAAATATTTTTTTATACCTGTCAAATAAATTATCAATTTCTTTGAGCCAACAGTGTAATACAATATATTTTTTTTCATCATAACAATGGAAAATAACTGAATACCTTCCAATTTTAATAACAGCCATTTCGTCTGGTATTTGTTCTTTTAGCGGGGAAAGCAGCATTTTTTTTGCATAGAAACTTGTTAAGTATTCCTTGCATGTGGGATATGTCATGGCTCAAAAACCTTAATTGAACTATCGTTAAATTTTTCCAAAAGTTGTTGGACCTGTTCTTTTTCAAATGGTGTTTCAGCCAGGAATTCCGCAGTTTCAAGCAAAGATGTTGCTTTTTTGGTATTGCCACTGTTATAGAACAGTTTTGCTTTATTCAGTTTGTGAATAAATCTCAGGTGTTGCCTGTGTGACCGTGCATGACTTTCTTCAAATATATGTCCATAGTTGTTCAACAACACATTTATTTCATTTGAAATATCGATATCTCTTTGACTTTCCAGCTTTAACAATGTGTTGGTCAAATTTTCAAAATCATCATCAACAGTTTTAAATAATGCCGAAGCTTCTTTGTAATTGAATTTATTCAGCAGGGTGTATGCTTCATGAAATTTTATCTCCACTTCTTTTGTGCTTTCAATTTTTTTTTGAATATTGTCTTTCAATTTTGTTGATGAGATATATTTTATTGATCGTTTATAATTATCAATCGCATCATCAAATTTTCTTTCTCTTCGCCTGCAATCACCAAAATTTAACCAGTTAATATGGTGTAGGTAATCGATATGATAAGTGTAAACTTTCTGAGGTAAAAGAGATGTTTCACCAATTTTTAGCGCATTATGATTTGTTATGTATTCTTTTACTGATCGGCTAACATCCTTGCAGTTTGAATCGTCAATATATAACATATTTATATGCTTATTTGCTTTAAGAATATTTTGTATCAAACGAAGATATTCTCTCAGAAGGTCATTTTCAGGCGAACTTAATCGCCTTCTCTTTTCATACAAATTGTCAAAATATCGAAGCGCAGATTCATAGTTATATTGTTTTAAATGATGAATTCCTTCTGATAAGTTTCCATCAAGAGGGTCTATTTTTTCTGCAATTATTAGTAGATGATTGTTTTCTTGAGCAGTAATCTTTTCTTGTGGTGGACGCTTGTTCACTGCACGAGTAGTACTCCTAATGTCTCTATCGATTTGTATTTGTTTAATCGTTTGCGGTTCTGTAACAGTTTGAGCGGCTAAGTCCAGATTATTTCTATCATTCTCTATCGCTGGTTCATACTGCATATTTCTATTATCTTCTATTGATGGTTCATATGGCATGTTTTCAATATCAGATGGTGTCTGGTTTACAGATGGTGCTTTATTGATATTTTGGTCTGGAATCAGTAGCATAGCCTGTTCATTTAAAACCTTTGTTTTATCCACTATTTTTAATGGCAATGTTAATATTGTAATCACAGCTTCTTGAGAATGGATCTTTGCTTTTTCAGGATTTCTGGCTTTTGTAGCTTTAAACCAAAGACGTTGAAATTGTTTTAATCCGCGCAAGGTCTTTTCTATTTTTGAAAATTGGTCTTTTTGTTCGTCAGAAAAAAATTTTTTCATATTTTTGGTATAAGCCTGGTGTATTTCAACTTTCTGGATCACTGTGTTAAACTGTTGCCAATAATTTTCACTTTTAAGATCATCCTTTATGTGACTGATCGTATACAAAAGCTGTTCATTTAACTGCAATAAGGTTGGAATCATCATTGCTGTATGCTGTTGCTCTATTTGTGATAATTCTGTGGATATTTCTGAATAACAAGGCATAACAATTAATAAAGTATAGATTAAAACGATTAAATATAATAAATTTTTCATTCGTATGCCTCTTGTCCTGATTCCTGATTTTCAATATCATTTAATTGTTCTTTTTCATAACTGGTTTCAGCAAGAAAGTCTGCTGCCTCCATAAAAAACTTTGCTTTTTTTATATTTCCTTGTTTGTAGAATTTTTGCGCATTTCTTAATTGAAAAACAAATCTCAAATGTCTTCTGTGTGATCTGGCCTGATTGTTATCAAATATTTTTCTATATTTTTGTTGAAGTCCTTTGATTGCATTTTGAATATTTTTACTTTCTTTTTCTTCCAGTTGCAATAGCTCTCTCGACAGGTTTTCATAATCCTTTTGATCAAGTTTTTCAAATTGTCCCACTGCATCTTTATAATGAAAATTGTGAAGTAAATCTACAGCTTCCTTAAATAATGATTTATGTTCAATTTCCGGTTCATTTTTTTTGTTGGGCAAAGTACCTGTGTCTACCACAGACTGTTTTTGGGAATAGTATTTATTATTATTGTCTTTATCTATTTTTTTTGGGAGCTTAATTGAGTCTTCATGTTTCTGAAACGTTAATTTTTTTGTTGGTATCTGGTCAGTACGAAGAGATTGGAGTTCTTTCACTATCAAGTCTATGTGTTTTTGAGCGTTTGCTCTTTTTGAAAATTCTAACGCAAATTTATAATTTTCTATTGCGTCTTTAGTTCGATTTTGAAAATTTCTACATTTTGCAAGATGATACCAATTAAATGAATATAAGTAAGCACTGTGTTTCATTGATTCGTAATTTAACTCCTTGCTTTTAGTCGCTATAAATCTATTAATTTTTTCTTGTATTGATTTACGAATATTACTATTACACGTACTTTGATATGACATACTAATTTCATTCATTAAATTAAGAAAATTTTGGGTTAATTGTATTTTTTTATATATCTTTTTTTTTAGAAATTGACTATTTGTTAATTCGTAAGCTTTTGAATATTTTGACAATGCGCTTTGGTAAGAAAATTTTTCAAAATGTTTATTAGCAACTTGAAGTTCTTGGTACAATATGGTGCCTTCATTATGTAATGTATCATTTTGGGAATGTAAATTATTTACTAAATAGCTTTTGTTCTTACTGTATAGCTTTGAAGCAAAAGCAAGATTAACAGGTTGAAACGTTATATTATACAATAATAGTATTGTTGTACACATTAGTAATTGTTTTAAAAACTTCATTTTTCCTCTTAAGCTTTTATTTATAATTGGATAAATGGAATTTTTCAATGCGATCGAGGTATTCTCTACATTTAGAGGTATTACAAAAATCTTTCATATTCAAATTTACTTCTTGGTAAAATGCAATTTTATCTGACTGTTTAGTAAAGGATAATGATAATGTGAATAAATATAATAAAAAATCTGTATTGCTTATCAATTTTATCTTGTTACGAATTTTAGCAAAATCTTGGTAAATATAAGATAGATCGTTTTTCATATATTCTATTGACTTTCTATTAACCTTTTTACACTTTTCTAAAATTAATAGAATATCTAAAGGGAGGGGATTATTTTTATGATTCTCCACTAATTCTTTTTCTTTCTGTATCCTATCTTTTAATTCTATAGCTTGTGCTTTGCTTGCAAAATTCAACGCGTACTTATAATTCTGAATTGCGTCATTAATTCTATTTTGATTTTTTCGACATTCTGCAAAATTATACCAATTAAAAGCATACAAATAATGAGTGTGTTTTAATATATCGTATCCCGACTTCTCCTTGCTTTTAGAGTCTGCAAATCTATCAATTTTTTTTTGCAATGATATTCTCTGCTCATCATTACATGTACTGTTATATAACACTTTAATGTTATTCATCAAATCAAGAAAAGCTTGGGTTAATTGTATTTTTTTATTTACCTCACCTTTGTAATATTGATTCCCTGTTAATTTGTAAGCAGAGTTATACTTTTTAGATGCTTTTTCAAAAGAATAGATCTTTAAAAAATTATCAGCTTGCTTTAAACATGTATGAAAATCGGAAGTGGTATATTCCTCTTGATGTCCTCTTTCTTTTTTATATTCATTAAAATCTTCTTCTTGGGGCCATTGTTGAAAACTAGGATTTTTGTCTTCACCGAGGATAAGACCTTCATGCTGGGTTGAGGGGGAGGGAATACCAGAACTTAAGCTATTCTTAGCTGTAGTCGCGAATCGACCAAGTTTTATAATAGGAGATACTAATTGAGCCTTATCATATGCATCATCATAATATTTTTTTGCTTGCTTTTGATCACTTTTTTCTATTCCCTTTGCATATTTATATTCTTCCAAAAATTCATTGATATATTTTATATCTTGCTCCAATTTAAGGATAGTTTCCTTATCTTTACGATCGCAATAATTTCTGTACTTTTCAATTTGACCTAAAGATTGGTTCGATTTTTCTAAGTATTTTTCTATTGTATCTACAATATTATTATCACTTTCACGAATTTCATTAATTTTACTTAGTTGGTCTTTTGATGTATTAATACATAAGTTGATTATTGCCTTATTAGCCCTACTAATTTGCTCCTCATTACTAAATTTTTCTCCATACGCCAAGGCTGCCAATAAGTGTTTAATACTATTATTACTTCTACCATACTGATAATTCATAAAATATAAGAAATCACTTTTTTGTTTTTTTTCTAAATAGTCATAATTCTTTGTATTCTGGTCTGTTCCTATATGATTATAAAAACAGTCATATTTTTGTTGTAAATCATTTTTATACCACTTATTACATGAAATATAGTTATAACGATATAATGACTGATTCTTACATTGTTTCAATAACTTGTAAAGTTGTGAATTGTTATTTCCTAAGAAATAGTGATGGTAATCTTTTATAATTGTGCTAAATTTTGTATAAGTACCTTCTAAATAGTTACCTGAATGTTCTTCATTTTTATATTTAATATAAGCGTCATAAACATCTTTCCAAAAATTGTAATCATAACCTATATTACCAAAATCGAATTGGGTGTATTTGTTATGAATAGATTCTATATAGCTATATGAATCATTAAGAGCTTTACTCAATTTATTCAATTTATCTATATTAATAGTGGAGCTATTAAATACATTCTTTATTTGTTGTAAAGTACTTGTAAATAGTTCTTTTTTAGTAAAATATGAATCATAGGCATTGCAAACTTCCTTAACTTTTTCAAATTGTAATAGAGATGGATAATCTTTACAGTAGTTGCTAATACTATTAAAAGAAGTTTCATTTATAAAATAATGATTAATCGCCACTTTTAATTGCTTAATTTTTGCAGCAGCTTCTTTACTACTATCACGATCATCAATCCCTCTTGCTCTTAAAAAATATTCATAGGCAAAAAGTTTATTCTCAATACCTATTTTCTGTTCATAGATTTTTGCCAAAAGAAACTGACATTTGTGTATGAGTGCCTGGTCCCCCCCTTTGCGATCTATCTCTTCTATATTATATTTCAACTTTTGAGTTGCTCTATCAAAGGCCTTGACATTAAAAAAATATAGCCCTAATGCATAATTAATATAGAAATATTTTTCGCTACCTGATTCCGAAGCGTTTAATTCCTTGGTGAGTTGATCAACTTGTTGTTTATTTGCAAGAGCTTCAAATGTTTGTTTGTCTAAATCACTAAGGTTACCTGCGATAACATTGCTATTAATAAATAGAGTGATACAAACTATGGTAAAAAAATGATAGTATTTCATATTACCTCCTAATTTTTCTGGATAGATGGTTATGGATTTTATTAATTAGATCCTTTGCCATTAAATTAAAATATATCCGATTAAATCAATTAGTTATCAAAATGTAATATGCCT
>Ga0272440_1003777_pt1 | contig 11142 bp, 1 predicted proteins | sample SSMMMBAug17_FD_192440 | JGI IMG/M metagenome (GOLD analysis project Ga0272440, IMG submission 192440) | Marine sediment archaeal communities from Little Sippewissett salt marsh, Falmouth, MA, United States - SSM-MMB-Aug17 | ecosystem: Environmental > Aquatic > Marine > Wetlands > Sediment ... | reverse complement strand
GGAATCCATTTTAAAAAAAGGTTTTGTACAAAAAGAAATCAAAGAATCGTTGGATATTTTAGACAAGCTTCCTTCGAACGAAATTTATATTATACCTGTTAGAGTGGATAATTGTAAGCCAATTGATAAAAGAATAAATGGTTTACATATGGTTGATCTTTTTCCTTCATATGATGAAGGTCTACAAAAGCTTATAGGGTCTTTTCAAAATGGACAACAATTATCAGCGGAAAAAAAACACAAAAAATACTCTATAAGTCATTTCGAAAAAGAAGATACGATAGAGGAACTACACCCTTTTCAATTTGAAAAACAAATTTATGAATCTTTGTCTCCCCTCATTATAAACATACTTTTACAATTGTGGTATCTAAATTCAAACGAACGATCTCAAGATATGTCATTGCAAAGTATATTAAAACGTAAATCATTTAGTACGCGGGAGGTTATTTTAGGGTCTTCATTGTTCATCATCCATTTTTACATTCCACTTGGAGATTATTTAATAAAATATTTATCATTCTTGATTAGCTCAGAGTCAAAAAAAATTGATATTAGCAATGTATTAATTTCGTTAGTAGAAAAAATTGATTTAAATGAAGTTAATGTATACATTGATGAACAAAATGAAAAATTTTTAAAACGACTTCTGAAAGCTAACATTCCCGTCTCCTTTTTCCAATCAAATGATACTGCTGACATAAACCTTCTTGATCAAATAATAATTCACCTAAGTGAATTATTTATTGATATATATCGAATAATCATTAGATTTAATCAAAACAGATTTGAAACACTGTCTATAGAAACGTCAGATTATTTTGCAACTTTTAAAACACATATAACAAATTTAAGTTCCAACTTAGATAATATAAAAACTAATCAAACTTCCAATTTAGAAAGTAAATATTTAGATGTTATTGACAGATTATATAATCAGGTTGAAATATTGGGTATAGAGCTTCCAGTTGAATCTAGAACATATCCATTGGATCTTGTATATGTTCCTTTACCGATGAAACCTATACACTCAAAAAATAATAACACACGAAATGAAACGATTGAGAACATTATAGAAAATAATCGTATCATCATTCAAGCTGAAGCCGGTTTTGGTAAATCAACTCTTATTCAATGGTTAGCTGTTTTATCTTGTAAGCGTAATTTTACAAAAGAAAAGCTATCTCTAAAAAACCGGATTCCATTTATAATTAATTTACGAAATTATTCTAAACAAAATTTTCCATCATATCGAGATTATCCGATAATTACAACGCATGATAAAATTGATATTTCACATGAAGAGCAGCAACGATGGATCAGAACGGATGTTTTACAAAAAGGACGAGGGATGGTCATGTTTGATGGGATGGATGAAATTGAAAATGATAAGCGAGATGAAATAGTAAAAAGAATTGAATTTTTATGCGATGAATTTCCTGATAACATATATATAGTAACATCTCGTCCAGCAGGTATCAACAATTTACACTTTAATAGATTTAGAAATATTGATTTTCACTTATATGAGATAGAACCTTTGAGGTTCTCATCTACGTGTCGTTTAATTAATAAATGGCATACCGCTGTTTCCCAAAAAATGTATAGTGACTCTGATAAACTCAATTCAGAGGCAAAACTATTAATTGAACAAATAGCAGAAAGAATGTCATTAAGGGATCTAGCTGTTAATCCATTATTATGCTCTGTTTTATGTGCATTAAATTTGAATACTCATTACCCTCTTCCTGAAGAACGAATAGCAATATACGACAAAAGTTGTAAAATGTTATTACATGAACGTGATTTAAAAAAAGGAATTAATGAGAAAATAAAAAAAACAATTTTTACTTACGAAGAAAAAATTGTTTTCATGAAACATGTTGCTGAAACAATGACAAATTTGGAGCTTACGTCAATCGAAAAAGATATTTTTTTAACATGTTTACAAGATAAAATAAACCATATTCCAAGAGCAATTAATAATAACATCAAAGACACTGATTTAAAGAATTATTTTTTAGAGCGTAGCGGTATGATCCGTCTTAATAATGATCAAAAGTTAGAGTTTGTACATAAAACTTTTCAAGAATATTTAGCTGCAAAAGCTTTCACTGGTTTAGGAGCCATTGGCTTAAAAAAACTAATTAAAGAGGCTGGTAATCCTTTTTGGAATGTTGTTATTGAATTATCAGCCGGTTTTTTAAATAAGGAAGGCGGAGAAAAATTAGTTGAAGAAATATTAAAAAAATCGGAAAGAGAAGTAAATTCAAATCAAAAAGTATTTTTGGATATTCTAGCAATACGATGCTTTAATTTCTTAACAGAGGTAAATCGTAATCTTCAAAAAAAAATTGAAGATAAAATACAAAGATATATCCCGCCAAAAGATGATAATGAAATTAAGATGATTGCTGAATCAAAAGAATTGGTTCTTCCGTTATTAAAAAAAGAAAAAAATAGAACTATCTTTGAGGATATTAATTGCATTAAAACTTTGATTAAAATTAATACCTATGAATCTTATTTCATGTTACAGGCATATTTTTTTGAAAAACGTCCTGATTATCAACCGTTATTATTAAATATTTTGAGCGATGAGATTGATGGTGAAATGGTATTGAATTCTGGCATTTTAGAAGCTTATGAAGAAAAATGCCTTGAACAAAATTTATCAGATAATTCAAAGGATATTCTATGTATCTTGCAGGAGGCTATTGAAAAATATAAAATTTCAATAAAACCTAACATTGAAGAGCTTAATTTAGAAAAATGGATAAAAAACATATCTTTTCTATCATCTTTAAGATTTTTAGAAACATTAGACCTGAGTAATACTTTAGTAGAAGATTTATCTCCTCTATGCAAGTTAAATGAACTTCGTTCATTGGATATTTCCTTTACAAATGTAAAAAATATAAAGCCTCTCTCAGACTCAGAAACAATTCAGATACTTGCTTTAAATGGTATTCAAATAGAAGATTTGTCTCCTTTATTATTGATGAAAGGTTTGAAAGTTGTTCAACTAAGCAAAAACTCAGATCCTATAATTATTAAAGAGTTAGAAAAGAAAAAGATTAAAGTTAACAGTACTAGCAATACGTTATGAAGGAGAGTTAAGGAAGAATGAAAAAAAATAAAAGGAATGAATTAATTTTTAAATGTCGAGAAAAAGGTTTTAATTCTGACATTTCTGAAACCTATAATGCAGAAGATGTTTTTAATAGATTGTTTAACAAAAATTACGAGGGTAGAACCCCAGCAAACTATATAAAAGTGAAATGTGAAATTTTACTATCATTGGATAATAAAACCATAAAAAATAAATTATTAGAAGTTTATAACAGGATCAAAAATGACGTTAAACAAAGGTTAAAGAATGCAGAGATTATATCGAAAAATATACCTTTGGATATCAACATAAATTTTTTGAAAACATCTATATTTGATAAAATTGACTTAGTAATCAAAGACGTTGTTGACAAAAACATTGTGCATATTCTACCATTTATTCGAACAATGATAATTCGATTTAACAATGTTGCTCTGTTTGATGTACAATTAATTGCTGGTGTCAAACTATACCATGAAAGTGTTCTTGAAGTTAAAACCGGTGAAGGTAAAACGTATATTATTCCAATCGCTGCTATATTATTTGGTATTCGTACTTCTTTGTTAAATCAATACTACAAAACGCTTTGCTTTAACGATAATATCCCCCCTGAAGATAGATTTCAAGTACATATTGTCACTGCGAATGAATATTTAGCTAGACGAGACTATACTTTATTACAAGAATTGTATGATTTTTTTCAGTTAAGTAGCTACTATATCCAAGATGAAGAGAAGTATAAACGAATACCTTACTATTCATATGATTTGGTATATTGCACATGTAGGCATCTATGTCATCTTGGACTTTATGACATGCGAAAAGATGAAAGGCAACTTTCGTTTCTTCCAAATTTCCGTTATGTGGCAATTATTGATGAAATAGATCAAATTTTAATGGATGAAGCATTAACACCTCACATATTGAGCGGCTCAAAGCATTATAAAAATTTCGAAATAGATATTATTTATCAAGCAACTCATTTAGCAAAGAAAATTGCTAACACGAACACTTTATTTAAATACAATGAAAGTAATCACTTTATTGAGTTTACTGAAATTGGCGAACTCTTCTTTTCCAAAGTTTTTATTGATGTATATGCTGAAATTATGGAAGATTCTTCAATTCTGACATCTTTAAGAGATTTATTAACACTACGTTTGAACCTTATTAATTCTACTCAGAACGAGTTGTATCAGGAAGTTATTAATGATTCTGCCATTGATCGAATTTTGTTATATACATATTCAAAATTAGAAAAATTATTTCGTATCTACTTCCATTTTGTTTGGACAATTATAGAATCTGTTGATTCGAAAGTTTACCTTAGAAACGAAGAAATATTGCTACATATAACTGAGATAAAGAATAAATTTAAAAATTTTCAATTTGACGACTTTAAAAGCTTTTTTATCTCTATGGTTCTTAAATTTGATATTGAAATCTTTAACCAGCTATTTTCAATTATTGAACATCCTAAACCAAATGTTCTAATACAAAACCATAAAAAAATATTGGGTGTTAATAAAGCTTGTTTACAGGCCATAAATGAATGTTTCAAATCATATAAAATAAAAAACACCTCTATTATCAAGGTATTATATTTATTAAATATCAATGATTTACCACTCTTAATTAAAAATGGGCGGATTGCTTTAGGTATTATTGATATTACTTTGGAAGATATTTATCCTCTGCTGGATATCAAATCTGATGTATTATGCCTTAACGAACCAATAGAAGATATACTGAAAGAGTATGATAAATTTATATCCTATATGAAGTTAAAAACAGATACCATAGAAGATATATTTAAGATAAACATTTTTGAAACATTTGATTTTTTAATGAGAATAGCTTCTTTGCCAGAAACTTATGGAATTGAATTTATTATTAATCTCTATATTAATAAAAATAGAAGTAGTAATTTTTCGGATAAAACAACTGTTGAAAAATTTTTATCCGAAAAACTAAGATTTGTTAGAGAAAAACTGCTATCTGATACAAACACGTTAGCAATTAATAAAGATGTTTTAAATTGGGAGGTTGAAGCAAGTGAGTTTTTTAATGGAAAAATTCCGATAACAATTCACGAATTTCTATTAGACATGGAAAATTTTTTTAATACATTAGATTCGGTAGAAAATGAATTTTTTGTGTTACTTAAAGGTGTTGCCCAAAAAAAAATGTCACACTTTATATCTGAACAAGCAAAAAAATTCAGACTTGTTAAATCAAAAAAGGAATATACTGAATTCTTGTCTGAGTTGCTTGGTACAATTATACATTGGATTTATAAACTATACTTAGCATTTACAAATAAATCGAAATCTTTAAGCCCGTTTCGAAATATTTTTGTAATATGTTTAGGGACTTTGATCTTATTTGTTAAGCATAAGTTTAGCAGGGCATTGTTTGAAGAGTTTTATAACAATATGACTGTTGATATTCATAACTATTTAAAACATTCAGATAAATCTTATATTACTGTTTTTTTTGAAGATCATATTGTTCACAATTTAATACTTGGATTTGGCTTAAAAAATAGTGATCAAAAAGGATTTTTATATATAAAAGATCAAGTTCTTTATGATGTTGTAAGGCTAATAAATAATATGGAAAAGAAAAAAAGTGTTTTTTCTTTTATAGATAATAATTCATGGCTCTTTGGAAATACATTCTATGACATATCCCCCTCCAGCTATCACAGTAAGGAAATAGAGTTAAAGTATAATAATAGTCGAGTGATATCTGATCATTACTATGATTTACTTTCATATTATAATTTAATAAAGGACCATGATTCAGATTATTTTTTTTCTATGGTACAGCGCTCATTTAACTCTGTTTTCTTTTATAAAAGCAAAATTGACTATATAATTAATTCAATTGACCTTGATAGTAAATCTGAACTACAAAAAGATCCATACACAAATAAATATGAGGATAAAGAGATTGTAATTATAGATAAAATTACTGGACGCCCTCTATTAAATCAACAGTGGAGTGATAATATTCATTCATGTGTGGAAGCAAACGAGAACATATTAGTCAGAGGAGATTGGCAATCTTCAGCTCAAATAACACCTCAAACGCTTTTTGGATTATATGAATACTTGGTAGGTCTCAGTGGGACAACCTTTGTCGGTAAAAAAGAGTTTAATAAAAAATATCAACTTCCAGTTGAGTTAATTCCGACAAATCAGCCAATAAACAGGCAACAATTGCCAGACAAGTTCAATTATACAAGAAATGGAACTTTAAATGAAATTATTTTTGACACATTAGAAATCAATTACACTATTAATGCACCTGTTCTAATAGTATTGGAAAACATAAAAGACTGTGATGAATTACACGACAGAATTTTGAAATTACACAACATTATTGTATCTATAAAAAAAGACATTACTGACTTTTGCCATCATAATAAGATTAGTTTGCTTAGCAATAAAGAAGAAACAATAGAAGACACTATTGAAAAAATCAAAGAAATTTGGAACAGAGTTTTCAAAACTACATACACCTTAAAAATTTTTCTAGGTTGGAAGGGAATAAAAGATTCTGCTGATTCTTTAAATGACTATTATAAATTTTTCTATGACACAAAAAAGAAAGTAGAAAATATACCTATAGAAAATTATTCTGCTTCGACATTTGATCCAGGTTTTATTTATTTATGCTCTCAATATATTCTCAATAACATTTCTGTTTCTGACCCAAAAGTTGAAGTATTGGATGGTAGACCCAAAATCATGAAAAAAGAATCTGAAATTATAAAAATAGCAGGTCACCTAAATAGTGTATTAATATCTACACGAGTCACAGGTCGGGGAACTGATATTGTTCTAAAAAAAGATGACAACAATAAACATCCTGGACTATACATTCATATACTAAATCATCAAAAAAGTAAAAGACATGATTTGCAAATAATTGGACGATGTGGACGACAAGGTGATAAGGGATATTATCGATTTTATAACTGCTTTGAATCTGATTGGTTCAAGGAAAAAATGGCTTCCTTTATATCTGATAAATATGAGAATATTGCTTTATATCAAGCGGAACTTTCTTTATCTTTAAAACAAGCCTCCGATGAGTTTAATTTAAGTGAATTTTTTAGCTCTTTTATAGATCTTTATCAAGCTGAAAACGAAGAGAGGAATTTGAGATATAGGCTTTACGAAAAAAAAATTGGTGATATGATTATTAAATACCAAAGTATCCTTTCTTTTAATCATGATTTTAGTGATCGAAGTTATATTAACGAGCATATTGATCTCAAACAATTTTCCTCAAACATACCAAACAAGTTAAAAGCAATTATAGCTCATGGTTGTATAAAAGCAAACGAGCTAAAAACGAAATTACACCATAAAAATTATACTTGGTTTATTGACGTGGCAATATTCTTAATAAACTTAGGATACCCTAAAACTTATACTGTAAAGTTTTTGGAAGGGTTGATATTTCCGTTAACTAAAAATGAGAATAATGATGTACTGTTATTCCAACTAAAATCCACTATATCATTAGTTATAGATACTATTTGGGATTATAAAATCAGTTCAGGTCATAAAAATAATAATCAATGGATGTTAATAAATGAAGCGAAATTAGAAATTATAGATATTTGCTATGAAAATGTTTTCTCAAAACTTAGTTTTGACAAAGAAAGTATTGAAATACAAAATAACAATTTGAAAAGGCTTTTTGATTATTGTAATCATAATTCTAAATTAGAATCACTAACTATTAGTATTTTAAATATAATATTTCATAAGTTTAAACGTAATTCGTTAGAAACATATAATAAATATATAAGTCTTTTTCAATCAAAATTTGCCCATCGATATGATGACCCATCAACGATAAATAAGTTTTGGGAAGAATCAGACTTTTTTGTACAAAATCTTTCTACAGAAACAAGTATGGGATTATTTATAGCTTTCAAAATTTTTGTCCCTTTTTTAATTGCGATTAATAAAGAACAAAAAAAATGTGAAGAATATTATGAATTCTTATTAGCGCTACCTTTTATAGGAGTAAAGATAGAAGGCATTAATTTCCAAAGCGAGACCAAACAGCTTTTGAAAAAACTTGTAGAATACTTTCATTTACCCATTAACTGGAATGAATTGTTTCGAGTCAATGACTGTGACATTTAAGTAATGATTTTAGTGAAATAATTTATCAAAGTACGTTGGAGAAATTTTATTATGCTAAACAAATTATTCAACCCGTTAAAAAAGTATTTAAAAACAGTTAACGATATCAACGAACTGATTAAAAATATTACAAAATATACACAAGCTGAAGCTCGTGAAAGGACGTTTCAATTGAAACATCACCTTTCTAAAGGACAGAATATTGATTCTATATTAGTTGAAGCATTCGCACTTGTTCAATGCGCTGCAGAAAGAATGTTAGGTTTACGTCACTATGACGTTCAGTTGATAGGTGGAATTGCACTACATAAAGGTATTATCGCAGAAATGAAGACAGGAGAAGGTAAAACATTAACTGCAACGTTAGCTGCATATCTTAATGCACTTGAATGCAAAGGAGTTCATATTATTACTCTCAATGATTATTTAGCTGTTAGAGACTACCATTGGATGAAACCTGTTTATGAGTATCTCGGTTTATCAGTTGGTTATATAGAACAAGGTATGGATAATGAGTTAAGAAAGCAAAATTATTCAAAAGATATAACATATGGATGTTATTCTGAATATTGTTTTGATTATTTAAGAGATCATATGAAATATGACCCTAACGAAATTGTTCAACGTGATCTTAATTATGTTATTATTGATGATATTGATGCAGTGCTTATAGATGAGGGAAGAACCCCAATCATAATTTCAGGACCTTCAGACTTGTTACCGAAATTATATAGCAAAGAGATTTATATTAAAATTGATCAAGCATTACATGGATTGACCAGAGAATGGAAGGTCAAAGATAACCCACCATCAATTGAGATTTCAAAAAACTACCATATACCTATGAAAGAAGTTGGCCAATTCTTAGACCAATATGATGATGAAGACACTATTATCAAAGGGGATTTCATTCTTGATGAAAAAAAGCAAACAATAGGCTTCACAAGTGAAGGTTTTAAATTAGTATCTAAAAGATTATCGGAATTACTAAGTCGTCCAGATTGCTTTGAAGGGTTACTGAATGTTTCAATTTATAATATACAAGACCTCATAAATTTTGTTGAAATCAATCATAATGATCAGATAATTTATCAGCATATATTCAATGCTTTGAGAGCAAATTATTTATATATACGTGACGTTGATTATATTGTTAAGAATGACGAAATTGTTATAATTGATGAAGTAACTGGTCGGCCACAATTTGGAAGGCGATATTCAGATGGACTACATACTGCGTTAGAAGCTAATGAAAACCTTAATCTCCGAATTGAACCTCCTAGTCGAGAATTAGCGACAATAACAACACAAAATTATTTTACTAAATACCGAAAAATTTCCGGAATGACAGGAACAGCTCTAACTGTCAAGGATGAATTGAAAGAAATATACAATATTCGAGTTATAGAAATCCCAACTAACAAACCAATTAGCCGAAAAGACCATCCTGATGTAATATATAAATCTAAAAATGAAAAATATAATGCCGTCATCAATGAAGTACAAATGATGCACAATGCTAGACGTCCTGTCTTAGTCGGTACGACTGCTATCGAAATTTCTGAAATATTAAGCAAGAAACTTCAAAAGCTAAATATTCCGCATCATGTATTAAATGCAAAACATATTGAAAAAGAAGCTTTTATTATTTCGCAAGCAGGTCAGAAAGGTGCGGTAACTGTCTCTACCAATATGGCTGGCCGCGGCACAGATATAATTTTAGGTGAAGGTATAGCAAAACTTGGCGGATTGCACATAATCGGAACCGACAGACATGAAAGCAGACGTATTGATGATCAGCTTCGTGGTCGTGCAGGTAGACAGGGTGATCCGGGTTCATCTCGATTTTATCTATCACTTGAAGATGATTTATTACGAATATTTGGTGGTGAGAGGATTGTGTCATTAATGAATCGTATAGGTATGGAAGAAGGTGAGCCTATTGAGCATTCACTTATTAGTAACGCTATAGAAAGAGCTCAAAAAAAAATTGAGAGTCATCATTATTCCATAAGGAAACAATTACTTGATTACGATGATATTCTCCATGTCCAAAGAAATATAATTTATAATAAAAGGCAAAAAATTTTATACTGTTTTGGTTCTGATATTCATAAGTTTATTGAAACTATAATTTTTGAACTTTGCGAAAATGCTGCTAATACATTTTGTTTAATGGAAGAACCAAGTCTTTTTAAATTGAATCAAATAATGTCAGATTATTTCAAAATTCAAATAAACATCAATAAATTAGATATCAATAAATATACTCCTAAACAACTTATACCTATTTTAACAACAGAAGTTATGAATATGTTTTATAAAAAAATGAATGAAATAGGCGAAAAAGATTTTTATCAAATAGAAAAGTATGTACTACTTCAAACGATAGATAAATATTGGCAAAATCATTTAGAAAACCTAAGTGCTGTTAGAAAAATTGGGTTATTTTCTTATTTAGGAACAAACCCCTTGTCGCTATACAAGGAAATAGCATTTAAACACTTTGAAGAATTACTCTATAATATTAGAAGTGAGACAACAAATTTAATATTCCGAATTGAGAGATTTCAACCACCTGATGATATTTCATCTCAAAAAGAAAAGACGAATAATAATATGAATGATAAAGCCACTGAAAATAAAATTATAGATAACGAGGAAGTTCAAAGTAAGGTACCTGATATTGATAAAGCAATCAATAACCATAACCTTCTATTAGGTAAATTAATAATTACTGATAATAATAAAAAAGATACTAACATACTTACATTTTATCAAGAAAAAATAGATTCAATTTTTGCAAACCCTTTTTATCAAATTCAATCTATTAATGATACCTCATGTTCTTTTTCAGAT
>Ga0272440_1003776_pt1 | contig 11146 bp, 10 predicted proteins | sample SSMMMBAug17_FD_192440 | JGI IMG/M metagenome (GOLD analysis project Ga0272440, IMG submission 192440) | Marine sediment archaeal communities from Little Sippewissett salt marsh, Falmouth, MA, United States - SSM-MMB-Aug17 | ecosystem: Environmental > Aquatic > Marine > Wetlands > Sediment ... | reverse complement strand
ATGGCTGGATTAATTGCTCCATATGATGCCTATAGACTTATTAAAGCATTAAAAGAAAATTCAAGTATTCCAATTCATTTACACAGCCATTTTACATCAGGTATGTCTCCAATGTCTCATCTTAAAGCTATTGAAGCAGGTGTTGATATACTTGATACTTGCATGTCGCCATATGCTTATAGAACCTCACATCCTGCTGTTGAACCTCTTGTAATGGCGCTATTAGGAACAAATAGAGATACAGGCTTTGATATTAAAATCTTAGCTAAAATTAATGAAATACTCGAAAAAGAAATAATTCCAAAATACAAACATCTTGCTGATGACTCAAAATTTTCAATAATTGATATTAACGTACTATTGCATCAAACACCAGGCGGTATGCTTTCGAATCTTGTTAATCAGTTAAGAGAAATGGATGCTTTAGATAGAATTGATGAAGTTTACAAAGAACTTCCAAGAGTCAGAAAAGAATTAGGTCAGGTACCTCTTGTTACTCCTACAAGTCAGATTGTTGGTACCCAAACTGTTAATAATGTTTTATTTGATGCTGAAAATGATCGTTATAAAATGATTACAGGACAGGTTAAGGATTTATGTTATGGTCTTTATGGAAAAACAGCAATTCCTATTGATCCAGAGGTTCAGAAAAAAGCTCTTAAAGGATATCAAAGAGGAGAAGAACCAATATCATGCAGACCTGCACAAGTACTTGAGCCTGAACTACCAAAAGCAAGAGAAGAAATTAAAGACCTTGCTGTTGATATTGATGATGAAATTTTATATGCAATATATCCTGTAACAGGAAGAAAATTCTTAAAATGGAAATATGGAAAAGAAGAGCCTCCTAAAGATGTCTTACCAAGATCACTTGAAGAATCTAAAGAAATGTTAGATTTTATCAAAAGGGTGAAAAAAGGTGAGGTAAACATTAAAGAAATTTTAAAAGATAAAGATCCTCCAGAAAAAGGTGAAAACCTTAGAACCTTTAATGTTTTTGTTGATGATGATTATTTTGAAGTTGGTGTTGAACAAGTTGGAGGCGCTCCTGTTGTTAGTTATGTTCAACAAATGCCGGCAGCTCAATCAGTGCAAGCACAAATACCTGCACAACAAATGCCGCAAGCTCCAACAGGTTTACAAGCAGCACCTGCTCCACCAAAAGCAATGACACCGCCTAAACCTCCTGCACCACCTAAACCAGCGCCGAAAAAAGTTGATGAAAAACCTGCTCAAACAGCATCTGTTGAAGGAACTCCTTTGAAAGCACCTATGCCCGGTATGATTGTTAATTATGAAAAGAAAGTAGGTGACGGCGTTAAAGAAGGTGATACTGTAGTTATACTTGAGGCAATGAAAATGCAAAATTCCTTACCTTCTCCAGCAAGCGGTACTGTTAAATCTATTAATTTTAGCAGCGGCGACTCAGTTGCAAAAAATGATATTTTATGTGTTATTGGATAATTTTTATTATGTAATAAATCTTTTTTAAAATAATATAATAAATTTTTTTAATGCCCGGATTAATTTATCCGGGCATTTTTAATTTCAAACCCTGAAAAAAAATAATATTTTTCTCGTATTCGTTGTGCCCAGTGGATGTTAATTAAAAATTGATTTATTTAAACCAATAGACTTTATAGAGACGTTGCATGTAGTGTCTCTACAATTTGTAAAAGATAAGTTTAAAAGAGTTATTGGGTGCAACACAAAAAAGATGCAAAAAGGCTTCGAAGTTTTTCTTACATTTCGCTCGCTAAGGCTCGTGGATCTGATACATAATAACTAACGCATAGGTCTACAAGTTTTGTGTTTTTTTTACTGCTTAATATCCTTAATGATCTTGTTCCCACGCTCCAGCGTGGGAACCTATTTACGACGCTCCATCGTCGACTGAAATAAGACAGTAATTAGCTTATCAACCGCCGCTGGAGCGTCTAAAAAATGTTCCCACGCTGGAGCGTGGGAACAAGATTGTTAAGAATATTAAATAGTTAAAAAAACACAAAACTTGTAGACCTATGCGCATAATAATTGTCAAATCAGAGCCGCTAGCGTTAGCGAGCGGAATTTAGTATTGATAAAATATTTTATATATAAAAAATATAATATTTTATGTGTATTTAAATTTATTTTGCAACTTTTTTGTGTTACACCCGAGTTCTTTATTCTTTTGAAAAATCCTCTTTTGACGCACCACAAACAGGGCAGACCCAATCATCAGGCAGGTCTTCAAATTTTGTACCTGCAGGAATAGAACTTTCAGAATCTCCTTCTTCAGGGTCATAAACATAACCACATATATCACAAACATATTTATCCATAATTACCTCCTTTATAATATTTAAAAAAAATTAATTTATTTTATATTCAGATAAATAATAATAAACTTCCATGCCTTGCGGCGCAACAAAGCATGAAAGTTAACAAAAACACTCGCTAACGCTCGTGGCTCTGATACATTTTTGTTTTTCAGAGCCGCGAGCGTTAGCGAGTGTACATATAGAATTTATTGAATATATTAACACTTTCATATAAATTATAAAGATTCTATTATTTATGACAGCCTGAACATCTCACTGGCCCAGAATCTTTTCCATCTTTAATATAAGATTTATGACAGCTTATACAAATATCATACATAACCTGCTTCTTTCTCAGCTTATTTTTCGAGATTTGAGACTGAATATCACCTTTTCTTTTCGCAAATAAATCATGACATTTTGCGCAATTTTTCACAATTTTTTGGTGATATTTATGAGGAAATGAAACTGTACCTTTTTTGCCGCTGTCTATATTAATTAACTCATTATTTTTTGCATTTGAAATAACTGCAAAAATAAATAATAATAATATAATAATGGGAATTTGTTTTTTCATAATACTTCTCCCTTGATTAATCGCCTTGTTTTGCTAAATGATCATCATAAATGTTTTCAAGTATTGATTTATGTTTGGCTTCTTCTTGGGCTAAAATCTGGAATATTTTAAGCTGCTGGTCATCTTTTGCTTTAGTTTGAAGATGATTATATAATTGAAGGGATTTTTCTTCTCTTTTCATTGCTAAACGCAAAATATCAACATATGGCATCCCTTTTTCATACTCAAATTCAACAATATAATCGCTTCTTTTAATATCTTGTATCCATTTTAAATTATATTGGTCAACTAAGCTTTTATTGTTTAAAAAATTATCAAGCATTGATTTATGCTTTGTTTCTTCATTTACAAAATCTTTAAAGATATCTTTAGAGCTGGTAAATGATTCAAGCTCACTTATTTCATTATAAAAAGCTATCGCCTGATCTTCTTTTTCAATAGCAAATTTTATAATATCTTCAATTGAATTAAAATCCATTATTTCACCTCTTTCATTTTTTTTTGTTATTATCTATTTTGGTCAACATATAATCCAACTTAGAGAAATCTTGAATCTCATATGTTGGTATATTTATTTCAGGAAATCATCTAAAGTGTAAGTCTGTGATTGTCCGTGTCAGTCCACACGAACTAAATGTGAAAAATTAAAGTTGGACAATATTATTAATGAGACTAACAAAATGATTTATTTAAAGCTCATCAATTAATTTTATTACTTTATTTTCAATGCTATCTCTTATTTGCCGCATATATTCAACAGATTTTCCAGATGGATCGTCAATATCCCAATTTATCTGCTTAACATTAGGTAATGCAGGACATGCATCACCACATCCCATAGTAACGATATAATCAGGGTTTGCTGTTTTAATAGCTTCATTTATTGATTTTGGCTTAATATAAGCCATATCAAAACCTTTTTCTTGCATAACAGCTACCATATTTTCATTTATATTTAAAGCAGGTTCGCTACCAGCGCAATTTGAAACAATAATTTTTCCTGAAATAGATTTAGCAAAAGCATTTGCCATTTGGCTTCTACAAGCATTTTCTTTACATACAAATAAGACTTTTTTTCTCATTAACATGGGTTTTATAAGCTCATCAATAGTTTGATCAATATCATTTTCAAAAACTTTATTTTTTCCCATATCTCCAATCTTTTCAATATGTCTATAAGTAAGACATCCACTATATTTACAACTAATAGCATCAAAAAAATATTTGGTTGTTAATATAATTCCTTCAAAAAGATTTTTACCCTTAGTAGCACCTAAAGAAAGAAGAAAACCATTTTTACTAGAATGACCTGGATCTTTCAGATTCATTATGTATTTTCTTGACCACAATGCCTGTGTTCTGTCAATAAGAGCTTTAAATTGTGCATTTGTGGTATAAAAATAAATAGGGGTAGCCGCAACAATAAAATCAGCCTGTTTAATTAATGAATAAACATATGGATTCATATCATCTTTAAAATGACAATTACCTTCCTTCTCACAATAATTACACCCAATGCAGGGTTTGATATTGAGTTTACAAACATCTAATTTAATAGTTTTTACTCCAAAACTTTCAATTTTATTAAGAAAAGATGTAAGAAGGTAGTTTGTGTTTCCATTATATCTTGGGCTTGCTTGAAATCCTAAAACAAACATAAAATCTCTCTCTTTTTTATTTTAAAATCAGGTAAAAAATTAATATCAATGCCTGAATTGCGGCAAGTATTCCCCATGAATTCAAAAAAGTTAAAGGCATTTCAGAGCTTTGATAGCCTTCCTCTAAATCTTCATTAGATTTTATAAGAGTTTCATATGGTATTTTAGGCCAAATAATTTCATAAATATCAACTTTTTTTCTTCTGCCTTTAATCTTAATCTTTTTTTGAAATATGCATTTGATATCTTTTATATGCTTAATTTGATCATATACTTGACCAGAAATGAATATTTCTTCAGGACTAACCCGAAATTGAATTATTGCAGCCTGTCTAACAGCATCGCCATATAAATTTTCACCATCAACCATTGCCTGCCCCTGACTTATCCCAATTTTAACCTTTATTGGATTTCTTTTAGGATCATCACGAGTTTCAAAATTATATAAATTAATTTTTAATTGAATATCAATAGCAGCTCTAACAGCAGATATTGAATCAATAAAAGAACATACAACCATATTTCCACTGCTTCTGTTTATTTTGCCATTGTGGCCTTCAATAGTGGGGAAAACAATATCATTATGACTTTGAAGCATCACTCTATCTTTAATCTTTTCTTCTAATTCATAGCCGGATATATTTGTTGTTAATAATGATAGTGTTTTCTTGCTGTATTTGTTATACAGCATTTCTGACAATTGATGCCACTGCAATAAATATCGCTCAATTTTAACAAGTGGAATTTCTTCAGTTTCATCTTCTTCATCAATAACTTCATTATCATCTTCTTCTCCTAATAATGATTCAATATCAATATCATCTGGTTCTTTTCTATCTTCATCAATTGTATTTTCATCATTTTTTTCATTATCTTCGATTTTATTATCATCAATTTTATTATCATCTTTATTACCATCATTAATATCCTGAATAATTTTATAAGTATCTGAATTAATATCATTATCTTCAATTAATTTTTCATTTGTATCATTATTTCCATTCTCAGTATTAATATTAACAAATAAAACTTCCTTTTTATTTTCATCTTCCATAAGTATATCTTCCTGTGTAATTGTACCTAAAAACAACAATTAATAATAATTAAACGAATATTGATCTGAATTATTATTTCACGACATAGTCAGTTTTATCTTGAAGAATTTAGGTAATTAATAAAATTCATAAAATTAATAAAATAGAAAATTCTATAAAAACTATAATAAAAACAAATAAGGTTAAATGGGGTGCAACACAAAAAAGTTGCACTATTTTCTTAGCCCTGAAATGGCGTAACATACCAGCCCAGGGCAGCGCCGTGGGAAAATATAAAAAAAATTTTTAGCCCTGTAAGGGCGTTACATAAATGGACTACCTTTTATTATTGTTATTTTATGTTACGCCCTTTCAGGGCTCAAAACTTTTAAATGTTCTGACCCAGGGCGTTGCCCTGGGGTGGTATTTTACGCCCTTTCAGGGCTAAGAAATGCACTAAAATCATTAAATGAAATAAAAATGCAACTTTTTTGTGTTGCACCAGGTTAAATGAACAACCTGTGATTTCTATATTATTCAATTTCATAATCAATATAAATTATTAATAAAACGACATAATTTATGACCTATCAATTTTTTTAATTGTATAAAAAATATTTATATCATAATTTTATAAAATTGTATTGGTCAAAATTAAAATTTTCGCATAGGTCTACAACTTTTGTGTTTTTTACCTATTTAATATCCTTAACGATCTTGTTCCCACGCTCCAGCGTGGGAACATTTTTTAGTCACTCCAGCGTGGGAACATTTTTTAGTCACTCCAGCGTCGAGTGATAAGTTAATTACTGGCTTATTTGAATCGACGCTGGAGCGTCATAAATAAGTTCCCACGCTGGAGCGTGGGAACAAGATCATTAAGGATATTAAGCGGTTAAAAAAACACAAAACTTGTAGACCTATGCGAAAATTGTTTATTTATACAACTTGTTAAAAAATATAATAATTGTTTGCAATAATCTTTAATTGTTTAAAAAAACTACAGATTTTTAAATAAAGATTTTGGACTAGTTCCCATATCAAAATCATTTCTTAACGTACTATTTTTTAAGCCTACGAATAATTTTGATCTGAGGGACTGGCAAATATTTATGACTTAGTCTGTATATATATTTATTGAATTGATTTCAACTATTTCTTTAATTATATAATAAAAAATTTATAGCTGTTGTATTAAGTAATTATAAATAAATACTAATTTTTTAATTAAAAATGTTTTAAACAGGCGGAAATTGATTAAATATTATTTATTTTATTGATAAATTTAAATAAAATCAGTATAAATAAATATTCAAATTTAAATTCAGAAAAAATTAAGTCAATAAATACTGTCATTACACAAAATTAACCTTTTTAATCATTATAATTAAGGTTAAAAGATTCAGGAGGTTTTTAAAATATGGGGAGAATAAGTCATTATCATCTTACCCCAGAAACTGGAAGAGTTTGTGTTAATCTAAAAAAGCGACAAATAAAAGAATTAAAAAAAATTGCAGTTGAGTTTGAAATATCTGAAAAAGAGGTAATGATGCTTGCAGTTGATATGCTTATTAAAACATATCAAAGTATTCCAGAAGAAACAATTGATGAAAAAGGTATAAAAGCTTTAGGGATAGATAACTGTAACAAAAATTAGAAATTTTGGAATTAAAAAAGTGGAAAAAAAATTTTTAAGTACAAAAGAAGTTGCAAGTTTTTTAGATGTAAACGAAAAAATGATATATTCATTGATTTCAGAAAAAGAATTACCTGCAACAAAAATTACTGGTAAATGGCTTTTTCCAGCTCATTTAGTTGAAAAATGGCTTGAAAATAATATTATTAATTATCCTAAAAAGATGAATTTGCCTTTATCAAAAGAGTTGTTAATAATTGCTGGAAGCAATGATATTTTATTTGAAAAAACTATTAATCTTTTTAATAAACTTAATTCTGATATTTTAGCAGTTTTTGGAAATGTTGGCAGTATGGGAGGTATTCAATCATTAGCAAAAGGAATCTGTCATATTAGTACCAGTCATTTAATTCAAGATGATGAATCTGAATATAATTTTGAATATCTTAATAATGAATTAGGAAATGAGCTTGCTGCTGTTGTAAACTTTTGCAATAGAGAGCAAGGGCTTTTACTTGGAAAAGGAAATCCAAAAAATATTACACAAATAAGTGATATTGCAAGATCAGATATAAAAATAGCAAATAGACCATTAGGTACAGGTACTCGTTTGCTTTTTGACAAAACAATTGAAAATGAAGGTATTTCAAAAAATGATATTGATGGTTATGATAATACCTTTAGAAGCCATATGGATATAGGTATTGAAGTTTTTTCAGGAAGAGCGGATGCAGCACCTGGAATTAGCCCTGTTGCATATATTTTAGGTCTTGATTTTATCCCTTTAAGATGGGAAAGGTTTGATTTACTTATTTCAAAACAAAATTTCTTTGAAAAATCAGTTCAACTTTTTATAAATCTTTTTAATGAAAAGCTCTTTAAAGAACTTTCAAAAAAATTAAAGGGATATGATTTATCACTTTGTGGAAAGATGATTTTTCCTTCAAGCATTTAAAAAAAAGATATGATTATTGTCATCGGGCAAAAATCAGTTATTGCTTTTTTGAACATAATGTCCTTCGGGCAAAAACATGAATTGTTCTTAAATAAATAATCACTTTGTGTCTTTCAAATAGATAAATTCTGCCTAAAGGCTGAACTACGAATTATTTAATTCATTTTTAGATAGTTTTGTGTTTTTTTTAACTCCTTAATATTTACCACGATCTCGTTCACACGCTCCAGCGTGGAAACGTGTGGGAACGTAGTTATGACACTCCAGGGTCGAATGAAATAATCCAGTTACATACAGATTTAGTCATAAAGATTTTGGCAAGGCGCCAGATCAAAATTATCCGCAGGCGTACAATAGTACGTTGAGGACGAATTTTTATCTGGGAACGAAGTCCAAAATCTTTATGACTAAATCTGTATTTATCACTCGACGCTGAAGCGTCAAAAAAGACGTACCCACGCAGGAGCGTGGGTACGAGATTAAATACTTATCACGATCTCGTTCACACGCTCCAGCGTGGGAACGTATGGGAACGTAGTTATGACACTCCAGGGTCGAATAAAATAATCCAGTTACATATCTATCACTCGACGCTAGATCGTCAAAAAAGACGTACCCACGCAGGAGCGTGGGTACGAGATTAATATATAATGCCTTCAAGCAATAAAAAAATATTGTAATTGGTAAAAAATTGAAAATATATTCTACAAATTTAAAGATAGAATAAGTTTTTTAGTCTGAGTCCAATGCCATTTATTACCCTCTTGATTCAAATAAGCGTTTTTATTTAATTCTTGTGCAATTCGTGCATATGACAAGCCATTTTTATAATAATTTATTATTAAATCTTTAGTATTGTCATCAAATTCCTTAGAATTAATATCATCTTTTTCAACATGATCTTTAATAATAATTTCTTCTTCTACTGAACTGCTATTATCATTAGCTTCATCAACATCATCATTTTTCGATTTTACTTGAATATCTTCAACAATTTCTTTAGATTTTATCAATTTTGATAATTGTTTTTGATTTTTTTCCAGCTTTTTAATTTTAATTTCTATATTTTCTAAAGAGCTAATAATATTATCATATTGTTTTTGAGTCAAAGAAATTATTTCATCTGATTCTTTATTTTGTTCTTGCTTTTCATCTTTCCCTGTAAAAAATTTAATAGGGGTATTTTTTGCTAAATCCTTTAAATACTGTTTTCCAATCATTAATAGTTCCTTTCTTGCATTATTAAATATTTTTTAAATTTGAACTAATTTAATGCAATATTATAAAAAATCAAATTTTGTTTCAATTTTTTTTAATAAAAACTCAAAATTATTTAATTATAGAATGTTTTTTTATAGTGATTATATTGTTAAACTTTTTAAATAATCCAGTCCTCTCCTAACCTCTATATTATCAGTTTGATATTCTTTTCGAAGTGATTTCACAACTTGAACAGCTTTAAAACCATATTTTTTTTGAAAGTATCTTAATGAAGGACTTACTTTATGATCTGATAATTTAACTTCAAACAAAGTAATATTTTTGCTTTCTATAACAGTACAAAAATCGACTTCTCTTTTATCTTTTGTTCTTAAATAATGTAGAAATGTTCTGACACCTTCATAATCTTCAATTGCATCCAAATGTTTTTTAAGACTGACTGCCACTAAGTTTTCAAATTTTATACCCTCGTCAGCATTAACCATACCAACGTCATAAAAATATATTTTTGGTTCTTTTAATATAGACCTTGCTATATTTTTGTTAAATGGATGAACTTTAAAGATAATAAACAGAGCTTCTAAAATTTCTATATATCTTTTTATTGTGTTTGGTGAACATCCAACATCCCTTGCTATTGAAGAGTATGAAACTGGAGAGCCAACTCTTTCTCTTAAAAGATCAAGTGTAAGTTGAATAGCTTTAAAATTTTGAATATTTTCAAATTCCAAAATATCTGTTCTAATCAAACCATCAATATATTGCAGCCGCCATCTCTTTGCATCATTATTATTTTCTGAAAGAAAAGGTTCTGGAAAGCCGCCTCTTTCAAGTAATCGATTTAATGTACTTTCATCTGAATCCTTAATTTCTGCTAAAGATAAAGGATTTAAACGATGCCGAAAAAAACGTCCTGCAAGAGAATCTCCTTGATGTCTAAATATATCAATACTTGCACTTCCAGTAACTAATATTTTTAAATTATCTCCTTCTGAATCATACAGTCCTTTTAAATAATTTTTCCAGCCTTTCATTTTATGAAGTTCATCAAGTATTAAAAGTTCGATATCTGGAAGCCATCCAAATTCATGAATAATCTTTATGTCTTTATAATTATCATAATTCAGATATGAATATTTTTTAAAATCTGCAGCGATTTTTTTTGCAAGCCATGTTTTTCCAACCTGTCTGGGACCAGTTAAAATAACAATTTTTTTAGACAAATCTTTAATTATATTCTTTTGCTGTTTTCGTTCCATACTTGACTATTTAATAATGGTTTGCAAAATAGTCAAGACTATTTTGCAAACCATTGCAAAATAGTCTATATATTTTCTGTTATTTTTAATCGATAATTATTTTTTTATACCAAAATAATTAAGAATTTTTGAAACTAAATGCTTTGGCATATCTGAATTATCGGATTCAACCATATTTGCTTGATTAACTATTGATTCGGTTTTCATTTTTCTGACTATTTGTGACTTTCCGGTGAGCGTGTATTAAAATTGATTGTGTTTAACAAATTGACTATTTAGAGACGTTGCATGCAACGTCTCTACAATGCCTATAACCAATAATTTAATCATTTCAATGCATGCTTGCCGAAAGGGCACACGTGGCTTTCCGGTGAGTGTGTATTAAAATTGATTGTGTTTAACAAATTGACTATTTAGAGACGTTGCATGCAACGTCTCTACAATGCCTATAACCAATAATTTAATCATTTCAATGCATGCTTGCCGAAAGGACACACGTGGCT
>Ga0272440_1003775_pt1 | contig 11150 bp, 7 predicted proteins | sample SSMMMBAug17_FD_192440 | JGI IMG/M metagenome (GOLD analysis project Ga0272440, IMG submission 192440) | Marine sediment archaeal communities from Little Sippewissett salt marsh, Falmouth, MA, United States - SSM-MMB-Aug17 | ecosystem: Environmental > Aquatic > Marine > Wetlands > Sediment ... | reverse complement strand
CTCTCATCCTGATTTTGGAGGACTAATCAATGCTTCTCCATCAACGAGTTCTTTACCTTCCTCATTTTTACAAATGGTTTTCAGTCGAACGCGATTTTTTTCTATATTGATGTCTGTTACTTCCACTCGGGCCGTAACCGTGTCTCCAATTCTGGCAGGTCCTTTGAATTTCAATTCTTGCTTGATATAAATTGTACCTGGCCCCGGAAGTTTCATACCAATGACATTGGAAATAAAGCCCGCTAAAAGCATACCATGTGCAATTCTACCTTTAAAAAACGTGTTCCTGGCATAAGCTTCATCAATGTGAGCTGGATTCAAGTCTCCGGTAATACCGGCAAACAAATAAATATCTGATTCAGATATTGTTTTAGAAAATTCGGCAGCATCACCTATTGTAATATCACTGATTGTCTTTCCTTTCATACCATTATCCTTTTGTTAAATGTTAAAACCATAAGCGACAGCTATATGTGTCTTCTTCAAGACATTTATTCTCTTCTTGAAGCATTAAAAGCATGGTTGCATTTTGGATTGCCAGTCCGCCCTGGTTGGCTAATGCTTTTAGCATTAATACCATTTGTTCTGGAAAGTTTCTTTGCTTGGAACTAAACAGATTCATCACACCAATAAATTCTTTTCTTGAGTTAATAGGCACTGTAATCATGGATGAAATCCCTTCTCGTGCCATAAAATCCGGATATTGAACACGAGGATCATTTTTTACATCAGGAATAATAATGGTTTCACCGAGTTTGCACTGATCTAAAATTTTTGCGGACACTGGCCCTTTGTTCAAAAAATATTCACTTAAACCATAGCTTGAGACTATTTCTAACGTTTCTTTATTTTTGTTCAGAAGTCTTATCAAACCGCCCTTTAAGTTGTATGCCTCACAAACCTCCGATGTTAATATATGTAATATTTTATTGACATCCAGACTGGAATTCATGCTGGTGGTTAAATCCAGAAACAATCGTGTATTATTTTCAATACGTTCATGTAATCGCATATCCTGGACAGCCATAGCAGCTTCATCAGCAAGGGCTGTTATGAATTCAATTTCTTCTTCATCAAAATCACGAGGCGTTTCAGTGAAGACAGCCAGAATACCAATAAAATCACCTTTTATTTTTACAGGAACGATTAAGGTGGTTGCAATATTTTCTTGTTTTTTAACATCATGATTATCAAGGCGCGGATCGTTTGTTGAATCTTTACTGTATAAAAAGCCTTCTTTTTCAAGAATAGGAATGAGTTTACTCGGCCGTGTACGACCATTTTTCTGATAATAATCAGACAGTCCTTTTGCGGCAACGGGAACAACAATATCAAGTTCTTCGTCTTTTAAATAAAGGCTGGCTGCTTTGACAGACATTAATTCAATCGCATGGTCTACAATTAAATCCAGTAGTTCCTCATGGTTTTTTACAGTGCCAAATGCGCGACTCACTTTGCAAATCGCTTTAAAAAAGTTTTTTGATGACATACTAAGCATCCCTTTTTTTCAACCACGAAGCAATTCGTGGTGCGAATTCTTTTTGAAATTTTGAACTGACATATATTCCAATGTGTCCTGTAGCCAGGCAAACATCTTCTTTATCAGTGCTTCCAACATGTTTGGTCAATTGATTGGCAGCTTCCGGTGGTACAAGATGATCAAATTGTCCAAAAAAATTGATAATCGGCATGGTAATATTGTTTAAAATGACACGACGTCCTCCAAGCATCATCTGACTTTTGATCAATAAATTATTTTGATAACAATCGGTTATAAACTGTCGAAATGTTTCATACGGAATGTCGGGGCTATCAAAAATCCATTTTTCCATTCGGATAAAATTTTCAACAAAGGGTTTCTTATCCATGTTTTCAAAAAAACTGACATACTTATCCATCATAAGACGTGGTGGGTTAAGCAATAAAAAACCCAGGTTCATTAAATCCGCAGGCATATTACCATAGCTATCTGCCAGATCTATCATTGCGGGTTGTTTCATCCATATATGAAGCAGTCCTTTGTCAGTATCAAAATTGGTTGGGGTAACCGTTGTCACTAAGGCATTGATTTTATCAGGATGAAGGGCAGAATACATCACACAAAAGGCACCGCCCATACAAATACCCATGAGATTAATTTTGGGTAAGTTATGTTTGCTGCGAATAAAATCGACCATTGTATCAATATATCCATTAACATGGTCATTAATGGTAATATAGCGGTCTTTTCTTGTGGGATATCCCCAATCAATCATGTAAACTTCAATGCCATGATCTAAAAATGTTTGAACCACACTACGTCCAGGCTGTAAATCCAGCATCGTTTCACGATTAATCAACGCATAGACGATTAAAAGAGGGGTTTTATATTCAATAGTGTCTGGTTGATAATATTTCAGTTTGACTCTGTCATCTTTATAAACAACATCGTAAGGTGTTTTCGCTATTTCTAGATCAAGAGAATCTGTCAGTATTTCAGATGCTTTTTGAACACGAATTTTTGCTTGTTCGGTATTTTCAGCCACTGTTTTTAAAATAAGATCGACATCAATCTTTGGTTTACTCACAGATTATTCCTCCATATGAATGTATGGGTTATCGTCAAGAGAGCTTTGTTTTCAAGAACTTAACCGTTTGTTTGAGTTCATAAATCTCTTTGTAAAGCTCATCCATTTCTTTCTGGCTTGGAACCGGTAAATGTTGAAGCAGATCCATCAGTACGGCATCTTTTGCATTTTTAAACTGAACGTAGGACTGAATGGCATTGTTCAGAACCTCTGAATATTCACTGGATTTCAACAAAGACATGAAATGGCCTTCTAAAATTTTCATCCACCTGTTGTAATGATCTTTAAAATTGTTTGAAATATCGCCTTGTTCAATTTGTTTTTCAATTTCTTTTTGATAAACCTGAGCTGATTTTTCAAAGGGAATGTATAGAAAATATAACAATTCTGCTAAAGATTCATTGAACAGATTAAACTTATCTAATGCGATATTTGCTCGTTCCTGGTAATATCTCAGAAGTCCAATGGCTGGTATTTGAAAGAATTTTTGATATTCCTTTTCATATATATTTTTCCACGAGGTAAACATTTCTTTGTCAATATCATCAAAGCGATAAGCCTTTGTTTCCATTCCAATACGCACACATCGCTCAATCCATTGCTTTTGCATATCCATAAAACTCTCAGTAAACTGTTTGAAAATTTCAATGGAAGCCGATGATATGGCATCTGATTTTTTCATTGTTTGATCAATATTGTCAGGTTCTAACAGGCTGGCCATCAACAATTGAAACATATTAAAACCCGATATAAAAAATTGATCTGTTTTTTGAGAACCAGTAAAAAATGTTTCTTTTTCAGACTGTTTTTGATCTCCATGCGTATACCCTGCAGAAAAATTTTTCCAGAATTGCATGGAAGATTGTAACCATTCATTGAAATTTTTTGTGTTGTCTTGATCAGATTGCGACATGTTCTCTCCTGGAAAGATAAATGGTGTGGATAATTATCTATGAATTGAATTATATTCATTTTATTTATAATATTTTTTGATACTATTCAAGGAATTTATCAATTATTTTCTTTTTATTTATAAAAAGGAAAGGTCATTTGTACAGATCTGGTTGAAAGATTCAATTATGGCTAATTAGTACCAGTTTCCAATTAACAAAAAGGCGGCCCAAAAAGAGGGTTGCCAGAATTGAACTTTTTCTAATAAGCGGATTTGTGCTTGCTGAAGCGCTTTCGCTTTTGACATGTTTTCGGTATACACATTTTTATAAAAGTTTGTAATGATTGTTTGAGATGCATAATCATCAACAGACCAAAGTGTTGCAAGCGCACAATTTGCTCCAGATTTTACAGCGACACCGGCCAGGCCAAATGCGGCTCTTTCGTCTCCTATTGCTGTTTGACAGGCACTGAGTGTTAACAGATCAATAGAAGACGTTTGGGTTTGCTGGATTAGTTTTTCCAGATGATTCATGGTAAATCGTTCATCGTGAGTGAGCAAAAATGTTTTTTCGGGTATAGCACCAAATTCGCCATGAGTGGCCAAATGAATGATATTAAATGTCTTTTGGGGCAATATTTGGAAAAGATTGGATTGTGAAAACGATTCATTTAAAAATATTTCACCGGGTACAATCTTTTTTATTTCTTCTAATTCTTTGATCACACGGGGAAGTGCTGGAAAAATAATATTACCAAGAACCTTTTTTTGGGATATACCACAAAGCATAATATTGGGTGATTCTCTGTTCATTGATTTTGTTCGCGTCAAGTGAAGTGCTGGAATCGTGACAATGGAAAATTCTTCAATTAAATATGTTTCATCTGGTTTTAGTAAAACTGAGAAGGGAAGCATTCGCAAAGCACCATCGGCAGCAACCACCAGGGTTTCGATCTTTTGTAGTTTTAATTCATTATATATAGGACTTATCATCCATTCATATAAGCGTAAAGCATAAGATTCAAAATCTTCAAATTTTTCAATGGCCTTGCGAAGATCGTATATGGTTTTGTTAAATGTTGGTGTATCTACTTTTAGACGAAAATGTTTAAATCCATTGGGTAAATACATGATGAATCCGGGTTTTTTTTGAAATGGAATCAAATACATAACGGCAACTGGACCTAAAGGTTCACCCAATTTAAGATATTCCTCTTTTTTGGAACTTACACATTCATCGTTAAAAATATTTTCCAATTCAGCTTTTTTTACTTCATCCATTGTCATCCAGGCGTTACGAATATTTAATTTATATTTTTCAGAATCCTGACATAAAGACGATTTTTCAAAATAAATTTCAGCAAGTTCTATATAAACAGGTTTAATTTGTTGATCAAAAGCAGTATTTTTTTGAAAATCACTACTATAAATTTGTTTACGAATCGGATTCAGAATTGTAATGGCTTTTTCATACTGATGGATTGCAGATTCCAAATCATCCTTTTTTTTATAAAGACGTCCTAATTGCCAGAAAGCTTTGTATAATATATGGGACTCATTATTTTTTTGACCATAAAAAATACTTTTCAGTGTCAGGGATATGGCATCATCAATTTGGTTGGTTTTTTCATACAACGCACCCTGGTTTAGAAATCCTTTTGAAGCGACGCGGTCATTTTTAATAATCTGATTTATGGATAAAATTTGAGTGTTAATTGAGTATGTCTTTTTTATATATTTCTGAACGTTTTTGGGATCATCCACTGAGAGTTGTTCAAGCATATCTGCAATTTCAAAAAGTTGAATCGCTTTTTGATAATTATCGGGTAAATGGGCGACATATTGAAAAGCGTTTTCTATTTGTTTCACCTTATCTGCTGTTCGCGTATGATTTTTTTGAATGACAAATGTTTTTGCCCGATTAATCAATAATTGGCCATGAAAAAATTGATGATCCTTTGAAATTAATTGAATATCCTCCGAAAGTCGAATTGCCTCATTAAAAGCTTCAATGGATTTGATAAAATATCCAGGATAATTTGAATAGGCACAATGCAATAAACCTATTTCGTTAAGCACTTCACATGCAAGCAGTAAATTTTTTGATTGTTTTGCAAATTGCAAAGATTTTTCAAAAACCTTTGACGCTTTCTCTGGTTGAGAAAAATTGAGTAGAATACTGCCCATCGTATTATAATATCGAACGCAGAGTCTCGGCGATGGCTTATTCTGGAAATATGAATCTAAAGCGGATAATAATGAAAGCGCTTTGTTATAACGACCGGTAAGTTTAAGAACATTTGCTTTCATAATTTGAGCTTCAATATATTTAACAGATGTGGGATCAAGGAGTTTTATATTGCTATCAATTGTTTGAATGGCACCAGTATAACGGCCATTTTGAATCAGTTGCTCAACTTTTATCTGCCATGTTTGTTGCTGTGCAGCTGGTATGGTAGAATCAGAAAAAAATATAAGAATGCCAATAAAGAAAATACTTTTTAAGGCTACTCGTTGGTGAAATATGAATGTATTCATGGGGTTTTACCTGTCATAATCGTTTGAAAACATCTTGTACAAAACATCTTCAGAAAAATGATCCGATAGATGATTATACGAGTCCAGTCTATCCAGGCTGGCTTTGGTTAATAATCGCAAGGAATCATATGATGAAAAGTTGTACCATTTGGTTGAATAATCAGGGGTTGCATAAGGTCTTTTAATGACCAGTTGAATGGTATTTTGAGTTTTGCTATCACATAAGGTCTTTGCGACATTGACTGTATTTAAAAAATTTCCAGAGAGATTCAACAATTTTTCGCTGATATCCATGTCCGGTGTTTTAATTTCAACGGTACCATCATTTCCTCGTTTTGAAGTGGCTTCAATCAGGCTGTCAGTGGATTGAATCAAGTTGCGGGTATACATAAAAATTGCCCCCCCATCACCAGCATCAGCATTTGCTGAAATAATGCCATGATTCATGAGTGTCATTTCTGTTCGCATGTTAATATCACCGCCATTGCCTTCTCCCTGATGAACATTGGTTGTTATGCTGCTACCCAAAAGTGTCAAGGCATTTCCAGCATTGATATTGATTTTACCACCACCTGAAGACACGGCATCTGTTGAGATTTGTGCAGATTGAAATAACTGAATATCATTTTTAGCATTTATGGTAATCGTTCCGGCCAGACCACCATTTTGGTTGTTATTCAGATGTATCAAGCTTTCTGATAGTATCGATGAACGTGTCATATGAATGGAACGTGTTGTGTTTATTACAATATTACCAGCATCCTTTAAACCATTGGTACTTGTAGAAACAATTGAATGTTCATTCATCAATATATTTTCCGCTGAAATACTAATTTTTCCAGCGGCGCCTGACAATCCATTATTTTCTTGCCAGGCTCTGGCATAAATACCAGAGCCTTTACCCATGTGATCAGCTCCTTGTTCATTGATGCAGCACAGGCGAAGAGTACCGTCCAATTGTATATCGATATCACCAGCGTCACCTGCGGAATTATTTAAAGCAATTGCGCTTGTACTGATCCGAGCGCCATCCAATAAATTCATATGATTGGCACAAATGGTTACAGTTCCACCTGTCCCTGTGGTATTTTGTTTAAAATCCTTGTCAGCATACGTGTTACTTTCAATACGACTACTGGTATTGTCAGAGCTTATTCCCATCAATGTAATGGTATTTGTATCATGAATCTTTATTATTCCTGCATTACCCGTTGATTGTGTACTGGTTTGAATATAAGCACCATCTTTTAGAAGAAGCTGACCGGCCTGAATGTCAATATTGCCACCATTACCCACACTTTCTTTTCTTGCTGAAGATATGATAGCAGAGGTTATTGTGTCTTTTAATTGATCTAACGATTGTCTGATATTTATGGTTTCTCCTGATAACTCAAGGGTCTTATATGCAATGATGTTGATATGTCCTGCATTACCGATTGAATCTGTTTGAGTTGTTAGCCATGAACCATCCTTAATGGTAATATTATTGGCTTCAATACGAAGATCACCCGCATTTCCTGTGCCTTCATCACTGCGATTGACCAGACATGACAGACTAATAAGACTAACCTCTGGAACATCTCCTTGAATCACAATGTTTTGTTTTGCTATCAGTTCGACATTGCCTCCTTTTCCTGAACTTGAGGTTTCAGCTTTGATACTGGCACCATCATCCATGATTATATTATTGGCTTGAATGGAAACATTTCCCGAATTACCAGCTTGCCCTCCTATAATTTTTCCATATGTTCTGACAAAAATAGAACATCCTTGTCTAGGTTTTGAATTATTTACTGTATAACCATATAATCGAACATCGTTTAGAGCTTTTAGACGAATATCACCGCCATGGCCTGTTCCACGTGTGCTGACAGACAGTCTTGCACCTTCTGAAAGTTTGATATTCTTTGCGATCAAATCAATATTTCCTGCATTTCCTGATTCTTTATTAAATCGACATGCATCTGATGCAATTCGGCTAGAATTTAGTTGATCATTTTTACTGGACAGTTCTATGGTTTCAGTACAATTAACTGAAATATTACCAACATTACCCAGGCTAAAGGTTCTGTTTAATATTTCAGCACCATCTTTAATGTAGAGATTATCGGCTGAAATAGTTATATTTCCATTATTACCATAATTATCAGCATCTTGATAACTTTCAAATGTTTGTTTTCCAGAGGTTGACTGGAGACTTGTAAATATACCTTCTAGCGTGACATTGGTGCGTACAGATATGTTTATTGAAGCAGCATGAGCATCTGTTTCAGTGCTTGCTATAATTTTGCTTTGATTCAGAACAAAAAGATTATCTCCGATAATATTAATACTACTGCTATTGTCGTTGCCTGTATTGACGATTGAACAAATACTGTTGTCAAATGTAATATCCTGTCCGATAAGTCTGATTGTACCTGTTGTTTTTCCGCCTGCATCAAGAGTTGCATTATCTGTCAATAGAATATCATCAAAGGTTTTAACATTTGAAACATCAAGAATACTATCCTTTAACAACACCACAGATGAACTTTTAACGCTAACCATTTGAATGGATTCATTTGCGGGATTATGATCAAGTATTTCAGTTTCTGTTTGAGATTCCGGTGCATCTTTTATATTTAAGACGGCTCCCTGATCAATGGTAATTTTTCCTCCAATAATGCATAAGTGATTACTGTGATTAACGCTGAATCCTTCATTTCCATTTGAAGAATTACCAGAACCATGAATTTCAATAGGTGCGATATTGGCATCTATAAACCCAAAACTTTGAGGTGAGGCTGACACCAATCCATCTGTGGCGGTTGTACCGGATAAAAACTGATCTGTTTCACCAAGTTGCAGATAATCTGCAGTACTGGCATAAAAGGAACCTTGAATATCCAATTGGGCTGATGGACCAAAAGATATTCCTTTAGGATTGACCAAGAAAAAATTTGCTCCATCTATCGTTGACTGAATGGTTCCATCAATAAAAGATGTCTGCCCTCCTGTTACACGTGAAATAATATTTTTAATTGTTGAAGGTCCTGTAAATTTAGCTGTCATACCATTTTCAATAGAAAAAGTTTCAAAGCTGTGAAAAAGATTGGTATCTTCTTGTCTCCCATAAGTAGCATCAATTGTATAAACATTATTAACTGCGGAAATGGTGGATGCATGATTAAAAGAATTGTCTGTTTTGATTTCTGCGTTGGAAGGTAATGCTAATCCTGATATAAAAACTGGAAGGATAAGCCAATTTATCAATTGTATAAATGGAATGTTTTTCATTGACATAATCTTATTCCTGTTTGTCATTGTCATTGTTTTTGGATGGGTTATACTTTTAATCTTTTGTTTCTATGTCATTTTTTTTTGAATTCAGAAGATAATGTATGATTAAAATTTTGTATATTATTGTTTTTCGAAAAAAAAATGTCAAGATGAATCCATTAAAAAGAATAAATAATGAACGAACAATTTAACGTAATCTCACGAATTTTTTGTGAAAAGTCAAGGTGGGACAGATATTGTTCACCAATATGATTACCCAGTCGGTACTGCCAGGAGAGGTCAATGGAAAATTGATTCAGATATGTCCATCCTGTTCCCAGGCTAAACCCATAAATATCATCACCATGATTTTCTGATGGTACTGGATCATAAAAAAATCCTATCCGAAATGGAATCAAACGCCGATGAATCGTATCCAGCCAGATATATTCACCTCCAATTCGTATTTGATAGGTGCGATCCATTTGAAATTCAGATCGTGGCAATCCTGATACAGGACATATTTCAAGCCCATCCTGTGTTCTAAACAAAAAATGATTCCAATGGGTTTCATAAAAATCAGCCGCCAAATAACAGTTATCTGTATAGCGATATAAAAAACCAACCCCAATGGAAAGTGGCATTTCCAAACGCGCTTCCTGATATGATGGTAAGGGGGATCGTATTTCTGTTTCTGTAGGTGACTGATAAACGTAATTAACATTTGTTTGTTGTTCAGTACTGGCATTAAATGGCGTTTTGATAACAGCGCCAACACGCCAATGATCATCTATGTCCCAAACCATACCCAGATTGACATTCCAACCTTTAAATTCAAAAGCTTCTGTTTTATCCATTATTTCAGTATAGGGGACATCATATATACCTGTAGTATCAACATGGTAATGTCTTTGCCATGAATCGCCCATTAATCCATCCTGCCAACGATTTAATGTAATTCCCAATGATAATCTGGGTTGTATCAGCTCCATGCACCAGGACAATCCAATGGCATAAAGATCGCCTTTTTGTTCGTATGTCCATTGTGAGTTTGATGATTCTATATCCGAGGATTCATTAAACTCAAAATTCCAACGCCGATTAAGGGAATATAATCGCTGAACAGAAACAGCAAAAACCATATTTTTGTTGAAGCATTGGAATGGATAGGCTGCACTTAAATAATTTACCGTGCCATTGGATACTGTCTCATTTCCTGATGATTCATTATGTTTACCAAAGGTATTTTGTTCTTTCAAACGTTCATAAGTCAATACTATAGCAAATTCTGGTCGTTTCAAATGAATGAGTGCACCTGGATTCCAGGATGATGCTGTTGCATCATCTGCAATCCCCATAAAAGCGCCTCCCATTCCCATTGCACGAGCGCCAGAACCTACTGGATTAAAAGATCCTGGAATCTCCATTAAAAGGTTTTCAGCATATAACAACTTGAAATTAAATAAAAAATCAATATAAATAAAAAAACACAAAACCAGGATTGCAATTATTGTTGGGTTATGATGATACCGTCGATACTTCATATCTTTATTATACAAATATTAAAAAAAATTCTTTCAATAGAATTAGAATCACTTCACTGAATCTTCACCTTGAATAATGGTGGAAACAGGTAATATTTGTGTTCAAACACAAAAAAAGGGTTATGGCAAAACCCATAACCCTTTTATAGATTATTGAAAAATTTTATGGACAAGAATATAGGAATAGAAAAAGGTTACGCTGCTTTCGGTAAGTCCAATTTCATATCTTTCTCATAACAGACCAGTCCACATTGTAAACAGCGATCGGCTTCTTTTTTGGCCATCTCTTGTGTAAACCCTTTTTCCAATTCATTTTTTATCATAAGTTCCTGAGGGGTTCTTAATGGCATA
>Ga0272440_1003774_pt1 | contig 11151 bp, 7 predicted proteins | sample SSMMMBAug17_FD_192440 | JGI IMG/M metagenome (GOLD analysis project Ga0272440, IMG submission 192440) | Marine sediment archaeal communities from Little Sippewissett salt marsh, Falmouth, MA, United States - SSM-MMB-Aug17 | ecosystem: Environmental > Aquatic > Marine > Wetlands > Sediment ... | reverse complement strand
GCATTAATAGTCTTAGAATGTTTTGATAAAAAATTAGAAATTATTTTAAAGTTTTTTGCATTAAAAAGACTAAAAAATAATAAAAATAAAAACATGAAAAAAGCTGCCCCCAAAGGAACAATCAACAATACTCCAGTAGCCATAGCCGATTGCACCGCAATGCTAGTAAAATTATTAAAAAAATCTTCCCAACTTTTTAATCGCGATAATTCAATAAACATCAAAAAACTAAAAACAGATAAAATTATCCAAAATATTCTTTTTATAATAATTTTGCTATATGTATTATTTTTCATAAAAACAAAAAAACCTCATTTCAATAATTAAATACTCATTCAATTTATGCATCACTTCTTACTCGAAAATGATCAAAATCAATAAAGCGAAGTATGCACTCATAATCTTCATCATTAACGTATTTTTCAAAATCATACTTAAATTTATCTTTATCATATCGAATAGTATTAACTGTGTACCCTTCTTCTAATTGCTCTTGATAATATTCTTTATCAATAAATTCAACTGTTATATTGCCATCATGATAATGCTGATATTCACTACAAGTAACAAATTTTCCCATTGATATCGTTAAGTTGTTTTCCTTAGATAAAACAAACTCTGGTATTTTAATATTTTGCTCTTTTACTTCCCTTAGGGACTGGCCACCATAAGAAGAAATTACTCTAGTCATAGAATAACCTTGTTTATCTTGACCTATATCTTCATGTTCATAAATATTTGCCACCGGCACATCTTGTTCATGCAATTTCTTCCATGCCTTAAATGAGCTTGTCCTAAGTTCATTAACTACTGTTATCAATTCTGTTTTTTTTAAATCCCTCATCAAAAACAACCTACCTCCATCTTTTGCTACTTCTAAACAAAAAGAATTCCCTTCAAACATTTTTAAAACCCCTTTACTTAAAAAATTATTTTTTTTGAGAACCAGATTTAAAAATTTTAATTCAGAATAATTCAAATTATTTAATAGAGAACTTATTTCTTCATGAATACTATCTAATTCTTTAGCACTTAAATTTAACAATAAAATTTCATCAAAAATCTTATTTCTAATTTCTCCAATCTCAGAAAAATTTCTTATTTTCTTTTTTATTTCTATATCATCTATTTTATTTTTTTTCATAAAATCTAATATGTCTACTATCATATAGTCAAAACTATCAGCTTCAATCTTTTTATATAACTCCTTATTTTCTTTACAAATATCATAATTTAATAAATCTTTTTTTTGCTCATGTTCAAATATCTTATTTATTGAACTGCCTAAATCTTTTATATCGATATCATCTTGATCTTGAATAAAAGAAAAAATATCCTCTTTTTCTTTATAATCACAAAAATATAAAAAATTTCCTTCAAATAATGCACGAATATCAATTACATTATAGTGTTCTTTAAGAAAATTAATAATTCTAGACTTATCTTCTGTGCTACTTTCCAAAAATAAGGCAACAAAAATTTTATCTAAATTATTTATTCTTTGATAATTATTTTCAATAAACTTAAAAACATCTCCTTTGAATGAATCATCTTGGACTAATTCACCCAAAGCTACACCTAGATTATCGATTTCTGCATGATGTTCTTTAATAAACTCAAAAATTTCCGAACTCAATGAATCATCTTGGACTAATTCACCCAAAGCTACACCTAGATTATCGATTTCTGCAGGATGTTCTTTGATGAAATTAAAAACATCTCCTTTGAATGAATCATCTCTAGCTAATTCACCCAAAGCTACACCTAGATTATCGATTTCTTTGGGATGTTCTTTGATGAAATTAAAAACATCTCCTTTGAATGAATCATTTTTGGCTAACTCTCCTAAAGCTACACCTAGATTATTAATTTCTTTGGGATATTCTTTAATAAAATCAAAAATATCTTGTCTAGAAGGAGAAGAAGAACAATAAAAAACAAACTTTTTTAAAGCTTCACCTAGATTATCGATTTCTGCAGAATGTTCTTTGATAAATTCAAAAATTTCCGAACTCAATGAATCATCTTTGGCTAACTCTCCTAAAGCTGCGCCTAGATTATCGATTTCTGCAGAATGTTCTTTGATAAATTCAAAAATTTCCGAACTCAATGAATCATCTTTGGCTAACTCTCCTAAAGCTACACCTAGATTATTAATTTCTGCAGGATGTTTTTTAACAAAATCAAAAATTTCCGGTCTCAATGAATCATCTTTAGATAACCTTCCTAAAGTACCTCCAAAATTTTTAATATCATTAATTTCATTTAATCCTTTTATTGCTTCAGAAGCGCTGACAGGTAGCGATAAAATATTATTTGAATAACGAAAAATATTTTGTTTATAACTTGGATCATTATTTAATTCAGAAATTATATTTTTAGGTAATAAATATTCTCTTAATTTATTAATTGTTTGTGAACTTATTAATTCTGAATTTCTAATTGTATATGGTTCATTAAAAAAATCTTTATCTTGCATATTTTTTTAACTTTAAAATATTATTTTATAAACAAAGTTTTTCATAAAAACAAAAAAACCTCATTCTAATAATTAAATAACAAAAAATATTTAATCACTAGAACGAGGCTAATATATAATTCCTAACTATTAATATTAAACTAATAACTAAAAATTAAGCTCCGCGGTTCCATCTAGTTTTCCTAAACTTAGGACACTTAATCTAATTTATCTAAAATTTAGTTTCAAAAAAACAATTTCAAAATACTAATTAACATTAGAACTATAGTTGGTAGCTATAGCAATCATTTTAAATAAATTATTATTCTAAAAATATATCAAAAAAATATTATTGTCAAAAAAATCAAAACTAGAAAATCTTATTATTCCAAAGATTCTCTTTTAATCTCAATATTTATTCTATCTACTAATCTCGGTATTTTCTCCAAAAAAGATGGAGAAAATTTCAAATCATATCCAGCAATTGATTGAAAACTTTCCAAATAATCACCCAATTGTTCTTTATTTAATCCAACTATTTGATATGGATCAATTAAATTAGCATTTTCTTTCAAAGATATTTTTCCTTCAAAAGCAACATTAACAGTAGCAATACCCTGACCTATGTCATAATTATCAAGACTATAAACAATATTAGCTTTATCAAATTCAATCAATTCTTTGTTTTCTGGTACAATTGAAAATAATTCATCCTGAGCAATCTTATTAATTTCATCTTCCGAAAATGCAATAATAGAAACTTTAGTCCTCAACTTTACCTCAAAACGATCAATCTTATCACCAACTTTAGAACTACTTTCTATCTTCATAGCAGAATCATCAATAGAATAAATCACCTTATTATAACCTTTATAACTAGACCCAAAATCTACTTTTGCCTTATTAGTTAATTTGACCTTAATAGAATTAACTGCATTTTCAATATCTGTTTTCTGAACATACTTCTCTATCTCTTGTTTATAAACAAATTTAGCTTTACTTTCTCCATATACCTTATCTTGTAACCCTAACCATAAACCAGGAATTGTAAAAGTAGTTGGATCAATCGCCATATCAGAACTAACTTTATCAGCATAAATATCAACCTCTACAGATCCTCCTGCTGGTATATTCACAGTTTTCTTTGTACGAAATAATTTATTATCTGGACTTAAAAGTCGAGTGTTAGCTACCAAAGGTTGGTTTTTACTATATTTATTTTGAATCGTAACTTTTCCCTCTATAGTATCACCAATTACCTTAATATTACTACTCTCTTGTATCAAAGAATCTTCCAACTCTATCTGCTCTACTATACCGTATAGTGAAGAGTTGTTTGATGCTAAATCTAGAGTTTCATCACTATATATGTCAACAATCGCATTACCACTCAAACGTTCTTCATTGGGAATCAAAATAATATTTAATTTACCAACTGAGAAATAAACAACAGCCCCTACAAGAGAGAGAGTTAAAAAAACAAAAAGAAAAGCAATACGACGATATAAATTTACTTTTGGTTTATTTTCAACCAAACTAAATTGATCTTCATCATCTAAATTTTCTTCTAAAACAACATCATCATCCTTATAATCCTTATATCCACCGCCAGGAGCTAAATCAAATTCATTTTGATCTTGATTATTTACATATTCTTCAATAGCGGATAAACTCTCCTGCTCATCTTGATCAGAATTTTTATTTGTATTAACAACTACTTCATGAATCTTCTTGTTTTTATTTAAACTTGATCCCTTTGAATTTAATACTTCCAAATCATCAATATTTTCATTAGACAATTCTTCATTTTTTTTTGGTAGTTCCTTACTAAAATCATTTTTAAAACTCGTTAATAAATCATCTTTAATTTCCTGTACCAAATTATGACTTATCTCTTCCGAAATACTTTTGGTTAAATCTTTTTTTAATTCTTTTAAAATCTCTTTTTTCAAAGTACTAGATAAACTTTTTGTTTCTTTAGCATTATTTTTTTTAGAATTATTTTCTGACTCTTTTGTTTTTGTTGTTTGTTTTGGCATTTTATAAAAATTATTTATAAGATGTTTAACCTTATTATAAAGGAATTTTTATCTTAAGAAAATAGAATAAACTCTCTAGATAATATATAGAGTAAAACAATTATTTATAGTTCTTTTTATTTTTTTTATCTTCTAGTTCCTTTCTTTCAAATAAATCTTGCACTAAAACACTAGTAGCTGTAGCAACAGGCATCGCCACAATAGCTCCAACAGGACCACCAATCTTAAAACCAGTCAATAACACCAAAACACTAACAATAGGATTAAAGCCAATTACTTTTTGCATAACTTTTGGCACTATAATATTATTTTCCATCCATTGTGTAATTGCATAAACCAAAACAACTAAAATTGCTAAAGTTGGAGATTGGACAAAAGATAAAAATATAGCTGGTAAAAATGCTAAGATTGGTCCTAGATAGGGTATGAATTCAAACAAACCAGCAACAAAAGCCAATATCAGAGCATACTTAACTCCCAAAACACTAAGAGAGAAAAATATAATACTAAAAATTATTAGAGAGAGAATTAATTGCCCTCTGATCCAACGTCCAATTTTATTCTGCATGCGACTAATAATATCAGTAATATAAAAATGATTTTTTTTTGGCACAAAAGACCAAAGAATTTTTTTTAAAGCATTCTCCTCTACGAGCATATAAAAAGCAATAACAAAAGTTACAAAAAAAGATAATATTCCTCTTAAAATTCCAGATAATGTTGTATAGAAATTTTGACTATTAGAAGAAAAATTTAAATTACCACTCTTAATTTCTGTAAGAAAATTTTTTCCTGTATAGTCTTCTAATACTTTAAAAAAAGAACTTACCTTATCAAAATAATAAGGTGAATTTTGAGATAATTCGTGAAATTGTTCTCGAACTGGTATCAATATCAAATAAGCAACAGTTCCTAACAAAAATAATATTACTATATACACAGAAACAACTCCCAACCATTTTGGCACTCCTTTTTGATTCACCCAATCAACCCAAGGACTAATAACCGCAGCTAATATTAAAGCCATAAAAAAAATAGCCAAAACATCTCTGATCAAATAAAGTAAATATAAAACAACTATAACTCCTAAAATATTAAATATAGTAGAAATAGAAATAGTAATTACTCTTGGTTTTTGTACTATCATACTTTTTAAGAATTATGTAAAAAATGACAAATATCACCATCTTGAATAATATATTCTTTACCTTCAACTCTCATCAACCCCTTTGTTCTTGCATTCTGTTCACCACCAACTGCTATAAAATCAGATTGATTAATAATTTCTGCTCTTATAAAACCTTTTTCAATATCTGAATGAATTTTTCCAGCAGCAACTGGTGCACTAGAATTTTTCTTTACAGTCCATGCTCTCGTTTCTTCTTTGCCAGTTGTAAAGAAAGTGATCAAACCCAAAAGAGAATATGAAGTTTGTATTAATTTGTCTAAACCACTTCTTTCTAACCCTAACTCCTTAATATATTCTAATTGTTCACTTTTTTCTAAACTAACGATCTCTTCTTCCAATTTTATATTCAACTCAATTACTTTTCCATCCCAACCCATACAATCCAATTTACTAGAATCATCATCCACATTCAGGACATAAATAATTGGTTTACTAGTTAATAAATTCAAATTTTTAATAAACTTCTTGTAATCATCATGAACTTCAAAATTACGAGCTGCTTTTGATTCACCTAAAAATTTACTAAGATCCTTTAAAATTTCATTTTGAATAATAATTTCCTTATTTCCGGTTTTTACTTCCTTAGATAATTTCTCTAATCTCTTATTCACTGTTTCTAAATCAGCCAAAATTAATTCAGTTTCAATTATACTCTTATCACTATTTGGATCAACTTTATTATTAACATGAACAATATCATCATTTTCAAAATTTCTTATCACCTCACATATAGCATCACATTCTCTAATATTAGACAAAAATTTATTTCCTAATCCTTCTCCTTTGTGAGCGCCAGCTACTAATCCTGCAATATCAACAAATTTAATACTAGCAGGTATAAGCTCCCTTGAATTAGAAATTTTATTAATAAGGTCTAATCTAGAATCTGGAACTTCTACTATCCCAACATTAGGCTCAATAGTACAAAAAGGATAATTAGCAGCATCAACCTGTTTTTTAGTTAATATTTTAAATAAAGTTGATTTCCCTACATTTGGTAATCCAACAATCCCAATAGACAAAGACATAAATTATTTTCTTATTTTCAAATAATAATTATTTTACTATAACTTATCAAAAATATATTTTTATTTATCGCTCAACTAATTAACATAGTATCACTATATTCTATAATTTTATATATTATTTTATAATAGTTAATCAAATTAATATAAAAAAAAAGGGCCCAGACGGACCCCTTATACAAAATTAAATGAGTCTATTCATCTGAGCCCCATCCCTAAGTTCCATTTTATTAAACTTTTTTTTAAAATTTAATAAAAAATTTAAACTTTAAGGATTGGAGCTTTCTTGCTGACTTAGAAAGCAATATTTTTTACTGATAAATTAGCTTAATTCAATTTATAAATATTTCTTACTTAGTTTTTTATTTTTATTGCTAGCTTGATAAAAATTTAAAACAATATGAAGAAAGATAAATCAGATTAAACTTTTTTATTTTTATTTTCTATCCCTACGAATAAATTTAATTGTAAAGCCATGTCAGCTTTAGCTTATAATTTAATCAGTAAAAAATAAAAAAATATTTCCCATTAGGATAGATTATTGGAAACATTTTTCTTGGATTTAATGTACAATAATTTTCACAAAAAATTATATTACTATTTTATCAATAAAAAAATTTAGGTCAATAAGAATAATATATTAAAAATAATATTTTAATAAGAAGATTATGCAAACAAAAAAACAGCTAAAATTAGCTGTTTTTTTTGTTTGCATAGTAACTGTTTTTAAATTTTTATAAACAAGTTATCCACAAAATTATACAACACCTTGTTCGATCATAGCATCTGCAACCTTGATAAAACCACCTATATTAGCTCCCTTAACATAATTCACATGATCACCTTCTTTCCCATAAAAAACACAAGTCTCATGAATAGACTTCATAATTTCTTGTAATTTAACGTCAACTTCATCTGCAGTCCAAGAGATTCTCATAGAATTTTGAGTCATTTCTAATCCAGAAACAGCAACTCCTCCTGCATTAGCAGCCTTACCTGGAGAAAATAAAATTTTATTTTGAAAAAAAACTTCCACAGCCTCTGGTGTTGAGGGCATATTTGCTCCTTCAGTTACAGCAATACAGCCATTTTTTGCAAGCATCTCAGCATCTTCTTTGTTAAGTTCATTTTGAGTTGCACAAGGAAAAGCAATATCACATTTTGCATACCACGCTTTTTGACCAGGAAAAAATTCCACCCCATATTTATCCGCATAATCTTGAACACGATTACGACCACTTGCTCTCATTTCAAGTAAATAATCAATTTTTTCACCACTAATACCATCTTCATCATAAACACAACCATCAATTCCAGAAATTGTCACAACCTTTGCTCCGAGCTGCACAGCCTTCTTAATAACACCCCAAGCAACTTGACCAAATCCAGAAACAGCTACAGTTTTACCTTTAATAGAATCATTATTATTTTTCAAAACCTCTTCCATGAAATAAACAACACCGAAACCAGCAGCTTCTGGTCTAATTAAACTTCCTCCCCATGTCATAGATTTACCAGTTAATATTCCAGAAAATTCATTAGCTAACTTTTTATATTGACCAAATAAATATCCAATTTCTCTTGCCCCAACTCCAATATCTCCTGCTGGAACATCAATATAAGGGCCTATATGCCTAAATAATTCACTCATAAAGCTTTGACAAAATCTCATTATTTCTTGATCACTTTTATCATTTGGATTAAAGTCAGCACCACCTTTACCACCCCCCATAGGTAATGTAGTAAGTGAATTTTTAAATGTTTGTTCAAAAGCCAAGAATTTTAAAATACTAAGATTCACACTTGGATGAAATCTCAATCCACCCTTATAAGGACCAATAGCAGAATTCATCTGAACTCTAAATCCTCTATTTATTTGAACATCTCCTTTATCATCGACCCAAGGAACTCTAAAAATGATAACACGTTCTGGCTCAATAATTCTTTCTAAAATCTTTGCTTTTACGTACTTAGGATTATCTTTCAAAAATGATTCTAAAGATTCAATTACTTCTTGAACAGCTTGATGAAACTCAAACTCTGCTGGATTTTTTTTTATTAACAAATCCATGAAAGATTTTAGATCAAACATACACTTAAAGCTTTTAAAATTTTTAAATAAATAATTTTCTACAATTTACCAAAATTTTTCAAAAAGTAAAGATCAAAAAAAATAATGTCATTTTAGAAAAATACTTTCTTTAAAAACCCTTATTAAGACTAGAGAAAATAAAGAAATTAAAATAAAATTAATATTTTTTTGTACAGATAAACTTATATATTTTTAGCAAAAAATTCTAAAATATATTTAAATTATTTATGTGCTAAAATAATAAAAAATTAATTATAAAACTCACTAAGTAATATAGTATCTAATAAAATCCTGAATAATCGGATAAAAGAATCAAATAATATTATATTTTGTAGTGAATTTGTTACAAAAAATGTTTTCTAAGAAATTGAAAATTGCTTTAGTTCATGATCATCTAGCTCAAGATGGAGGTGCAGAAAAAGTTTTAAAAATATTTGCTGATCTTTTTCCTCAAGCACCTATATATACATTACTTTATGAAAAAAAATTAGCTAACAAATATTACAAAAATCGTCAAATAGAAACCTCTATTATTCAAAAACTACCGGGAGGAGTAAAACACTACAAATGGTATATGCCTTTTATGCCAATAGCCGTGGAATTTTTTGACCTCAGAGAATACGATTTAATATTATCTGACACATCATCTTTTGCAAAAGGTGTGATTACATCACCAGATAGTTTACATATTTGTTATTGTCATACCCCTACTCGTTATCTATGGAGCGATACCCATCAATATATAAATGAATTAAAATACAACAAATATTTTAAAAAAATAATTTCTCTGTTTCTGAGTTATATTAGAATTTGGGATCGTTTAGCAGCTGATAGAGTTGATTATTTTATTGCTAACTCTTATACAGTTCAAAAACGTATTAAAAAATATTATAAAAAAAAATCCGATGTGATATACCCGCCTGTAGATATCGAAAAATTTAAAATAGCTTCTAAAATAGATGATTATTTTTTAGCAGGAGGAAGATTAGTTCCCTATAAAAGATTTGATATTATTATTCAAGCCTTTCATGAATTAAACAAAAAAACCAACAAAGAATATAAATTAAAAATATTTGGAAGTGGTATTGATCAAAACAGATTAGAAAAAATAGCAAAAAAATCTTCTTATATAGAATTCCTAGGACAAATTAGCAATAAAGAACGCAATAGAATTTTTAGTGAATGTCAAGCATTTATCAATCCACAGATAGAAGATTTTGGTATAACTATAGTAGAAGCATTAGCCTCTGGCAGACCTGTTATAAGTATTAATAAAGGAGGCGCATTAGAAATTATCAAAGAAAATGAGAATGGAATATTTATTCAAGAAGAAACATCTCAAGCAATTTATGAAGCTATTTTAAAATTCAATCCAAATAATTTTGATCCAAAAAAAAATCAAGAGAGAGCTCAATTTTTTCAAACAGATAAATTTAAAAAAGAAATTATAAATTTTATTAATTCTAAAATATAAAAAAAACAACATCTTTAAAAAAAATTACAAAGATGTTGTTTTAGAGAAATATTTAATCTTACTTATACTTACTATTATTCTTTTTCTTCATCTGAATATAATATATCAAAATCAAGTCTTTTCCAGGTAAACAATTCATCATCTTTAAAAAATCTAACTACCTCTTTTTTAGCATTTTCAACACTATCAGACGCATGAATTATATTTGATTGAATACTCATAGACAAATCACCACGAATTGTTCCAGCATCCGCCTTTCTTCCTAATGTTTCACCTGTGATCAAACGCACACTTTCTACTGCTTCTAAACCTTCTAACACCATCAAAATAACCGGATAAGATTTCATAAATTTAGCAATTTTAGGAAAAAATGGTTTATCAGCTAAATGAGAGTAATGTTCTCTAAGAATCTCATCATTTAATTTAGTCATTTTTAGACCAATAATTTTTAGACCCTTTCGCTCAAAACGCTGTATAATCTCACCGACAAGATCTCTATTTAAAGCATCTGGTTTAATAATAATTAAAGTTTTTTCTTCAATAGGATTTGACATAAATTTTATTAAAAATTAATTAATTTTCTTTCAATCTTTTGATCATTTTTAAACAAGCTTCTACCGCACTCTTTGCCATTTTATCAATCCTCCTCATTGCTTGCATTCTGTTCATTTTTGGACCAGATATTCCAAGGGTTACTGGCTTATTATATTCTAAACTAAGATCAATAATTTTTCTAGCTGCATTTTGTGCAACAATAGAATCATGATCAGTATCTCCTTCAATAATCGCACCTAAAGTTACCACACCATCAATACTATCATTTTCTAGAATCTTTTTAACAGCCAAAGGCATATCAAAAGATCCTGGCACATGA
>Ga0272440_1003773_pt1 | contig 11154 bp, 14 predicted proteins | sample SSMMMBAug17_FD_192440 | JGI IMG/M metagenome (GOLD analysis project Ga0272440, IMG submission 192440) | Marine sediment archaeal communities from Little Sippewissett salt marsh, Falmouth, MA, United States - SSM-MMB-Aug17 | ecosystem: Environmental > Aquatic > Marine > Wetlands > Sediment ... | reverse complement strand
TGTCATAAGACATAAGCTCTTCATCTAAAACGCTTAATGTATAATCTGTATTTTCTGTTAATTGTGTTCCACCGCTTGAACTGTCCCATATTTCAAAATCAGTGCCGCCGAGAAAACTAACCGCTGCCGTTGCTCCGATTTGAAATGCGCTTGATCCGACATTTGTATAAAGTTCTCTTGATATTGATTGTGGGCTGCTAAAATCTATGTCATACATTGTCTCCAAAGACATGATATTTCTCCTTGTTTTTTTAAATATTGTTTAAATAAGCAAATTCACCATGCAAACATTTAGCCGCACCATTGTAAACTAACGCAGCATCAATTTCACTTTCAAAATTGCCTAAATGCATTGATTTTCCATTAAGTTTTATTTGACAAGTATAAGTGTTTTGCCATTTGTTATAATATACACCTTTGTATTTTGAAGTACAATTAACTTGTCTTCTTGAATTATGCATGTTATTTTTATGTTCACATATTCTTAAATTTTCTTTTCTATTATCTAAAGTATTGTGATTTTTATGGTCTACAATTTTTCCTTTTGGAGCTTTAGTTATCATCCTATGCATTCTAATCGTTTTTGGCTTTTTGTTTTTAAAAATAGTTGTAATCACATAAAAATTTTTGCCATATTTACCAACTCGCCATGTATGATTTTTAATTAAATTATAATCTTCATCATCAATTAAAATTATTTTTTCACCATGCTTCTCACTTTTGACTATTAATTCCATTATTTCTCCTTTTTTTTAAAAAAACATAAATAAAAATTAAAGTCAACCATTTTTTATAACTCCTCTATTCCGTTTATTGGATTTGATATATATTGACCGCTTGTAATACGCTTAATTAAAGTCTTATATCTTCCGATTGTCGCTCTTAAACTTAACCAGAAAACAGGTTTTTGTTTAACATAACGTAAGGACAAACTTACCTCAAATTTTTCAAGGTCTTTTGCTATGTCAACAATTTCATATACTGCAAGTTCTTCTGATTCTCTGTTTTTAATTCTTGTTTTAGGTGCTGCGTAAACAAAGTCGGTGATTTCTAAATCTCTAAAACTCCAATTTACTGAACGTTGAACAATATCAGAAACATTTGAACTTAGTGACATTATAGTATTACTTTTTGCAACTGCTTCAGATTCTGTATAAAGTCCAGTTTTAAAAGTTTTTGATTTTAATTTTTTATATGTGTCAAATGCCGTTTCTTCAAAATCAGTATTTGCGTATTGCCTTGTATATTTATCTTGTTGACCGTCAAAAGAATACTCAACGATTGCGCTTGTCAAATATTGACTGCCTGAGTTTTTAGTCTTTGGCTCGCCTGTCCAGTCATCCCATAAAATTGTCGTTTCTGGCTCTCTATCTTCATCGTAAAGCCTAATATTATATTTACCATTTGATTGAATATAAAACCTCAAATCACAATCAAAACAAACTTGTTCAATAACTTTATTTAATGATTTGTCATCATCAATAAAAACGCTTGTATTTCTGCAATCAGCTTCGGCACTGTTTACATCCGCAACATCCCAAAAAGAAACAACAAAAGGCTTTGTGTCATAGTTTTCCATCAAGTCTTTTATTATGTCTACACCGTTTGAAAGCGGCATTGTAAAACTTGCGTATAATTCAGTTTCACTTGTAACCGCTGTAAAAGTTCCGCTATTTAAATCAACAGCAGAAGTTGAAACTGTCGAACCATCTTTATCAACAACGCTATCAAGACTTGACGGTGTATTATATAAAGTGTCAACAAATAAAAATTCTTTTGGACTTGATGTGTCATCAACGCAAATACATTTCCTATGAAATACTTTACCGTACGCAATTGGTTTAGGTAAATCGATAGAATCATCTGGAGCGTTCGGAAATTCGCTTGTTGTTATATAATTTGTTGCTATAGGCTGATTAAGTTTTTTCCTTTCATCGCCGAGAGAAACTGAAAAGTCTTTCCATGTGGTGTCGTCATTTGAAATAAAACCGCTGTAAATTTCTTCAAAATCGGTATAGCCTGTTGGATTTTCAGCGTATAAAAAACGTGCTGCCGTATTAAATAAATTTCTTTCTCGCCAGTCATCAAATTCACCGTCTGCATTTTCAAGTTTAACTGTTGCATTATTATATTTTAGTTTCCCAAAAAATAGCGGATCAACTGAATTTTTGACTTTTGGTAAATTTTTTAATCTTTCTTCGTATATTCTACCCTCATAAGCATTGTCATTGCTTGAATTAAATTTATTTGAAAATCCCAAAACAACACCAATAACAACCTCTTTTCCGAGTTGTCTTTCTTCATTAACAAAATGTATATAAATTCTCTGAGTCGAACCGTCAAAGAAAAAAGACTTTTCTGCTGTTTGACAATCCGATATATTTTCTGTTTTTGCATAATCTTCTTTGTCAACTTGAACAGACAAGACATTTTGGTATCCTGTAAATTGATAATCAATAAAACCTTGAATACCATAATAATCTGTTATAACATCAATAGGATTATATAATACTTTAAATTGTACGCCGTGAGAATATGCGTAAAATTCACTTGAATATTGCTGATCTCCTATTTCAAATAATATTTGTCTTTTATCAGCCACTAAATAACTCCAAATTTTGATTTTAACGCATATTTCCCGTAGTACGGTAACATAACAAAAGAATCATCACCAAAGGCAACGGTATTAAACGCATTGGAAAAATAAGGCAAATATCTATCTGTCCATGTGACACCATCTTCAGATGTCATAATTACATCTGCAACATCTGGTATACCTACTGCAACAAATAATTCTAAAGCATCAGACCAACATACAGAGTACCAGAGATTATCTGTGTCATTTTCTCTACTTGTCCACGTTATTCCATCAGGTGAAGTCATTACCCTGTTGCCAGTTCCTGATGTTGCAACAGCTACGAATAAACCGTTACCATATGTTACACTATACCAATTATTATCAGCTGCGCTTGTTCTACTTGTCCACGTTATCCCGTTAGGTGAAGTCATTACTCTGTTGCCAGTTCCTGATGTTGCAACAGCTACGAAAAGACTTTCCGATTCAGACCAACAAACAGATGACCAGTTATTATCTGCCGCCGATGTTCTTGAAGTCCACGTTATACCATCAGGCGAAGTCATTACCCTGTCTCCTGTTCCAGAACTTGATACTGCTGCAAATAAACCGAGCGACTCAGACCAGCAAACAGATGACCAATTATTGGCAGTAGCAGGAGTTCTTGAAGTCCACGTTATACCATCAGGCGAAGTCATTACCCTGTCTCCTGCTCCAGAATTTGATACTGCAACATATATATTATTCCCATAAGTTAAGGAGTCCCAACCTGAAGACCCTGGATCTGAACGTCTTGTCCATGTTATACCGTCTGGAGATGTAACAACAGCCCCAGACGCACTATATTGTCCAACGCCAACAAATTGACCGCCAGCATAAATTAGACATTCCCAATAATGGATTGAGCTTATATATTGTTTTGACCACGCGCCAGAATTAAAATCTCCCCCGAACCCCAATCTTTTATTTGGATCATTTAATTTTTTACCGGAGTAGCTCGATCCAGATTTTATCATTCTAAAAGGCAAACACTTATCACCAGTACCAGTGTCATAATATCCTTGTTTTGCATCATCCCATGTCGGCTCTGTATTTGTAAAATAAAAGCTTTCGCTTCCAAGCGTTGAATCAAACAGTATATAAACTAATCCATCCGAAACAGCCCCGACCGTTATACTTGTATCTGTGTCAACTTGATAATATCCGCCTGCTGATTCAAAAATAGAGCCAGCCGCAACTTCTGGAACTGTTGTTGTATTCCATTCTGTCAAACTTACTCTATCATGTCCGATCGCGTTAGTGTTTGCCCATGTATTTATATTATTGAGCGATATATTTCCACCCGGTGCAGTTTCTGTTATTCTTGAAACACTCATTTTTCACACTCCTATTTATTTTCTATAAAGCTGAAATTTGCACTATATGAAATACCATTAGCTTTTTTTATTTCTAAATCTGTCGTCAATGTACAGTATAGCGGCGGTTCTATATCAAGATCGTTCTCCCATATAAATAAATATATTGGATCTGTTTTGTCAACTGAAGTAAACAATGTTTTTAAATTCTGTCTTTCTGTTTCACTTATTACAGGGAAGTTTACATTTGCGCCTTTTAGCTGCGTTCTTTTATCTGCAAATACTTGCCCTGATTCGTTTTGACTTACTAAGCTATTACTAATTACCGGCAATTCTGCGGTTGGTGCTATGCCCGGCAATGTCAAAGATTGACCGATAAACACTTTAGCAATTTTAATATAACTTTCTGTAACTGTAGCATCTGCAACAACAATTCGAATATAGTCGTAACTTTGTACGCTTGAAAAATTATAATACCAATATCCATTTACAAGTCTTGTCATTGATTCACTTACTGAAGGCGCTCCCCAAGAGTCAGAAGCGTTTGCCTGCACCGTAACCGTTGCAGAACTTGTCATATTATTAGCAGCAATTAAAACTTCGTCAAAAGAAAAACCGCCGCTATTGTAAAACACTATGTTTTCACTTGTCTTTCCTGTAAAACGTCCAAATCTCGACATGCGAGTATCTAAAAAAGCAGTCTCAAACGGATAATTATTATTTTGAGTACTAGGTGTAATTGTCGTACTGCTTGTTATGTCATTATTATATAATACTTTCATTAACTCAAATCCTCTCTAAAAACCAATATTTGACCGTCTTGAATTGCCTGAGTAATAAATGCAAAAAATTCTTCAATAGTTGGTGGAGTTATATTTGTTGTCTTTCCGCCACCTTGACCGTTTGCGACTTTGAAAAGTTCGCCTTGCTGAGCCTCATTTAATACCATTTCTCCGCTATTGGCTTTTATGTCAACATTATCACCGCTAAAACTTGAGCCGGGAACAATACCACCTGTTGCAAATTTAGGTTTGACTGGTTGCGCTGCTTCAACTGCTTGATATTGTGTCGCTGCTGCTGCAAGTGCTGCTGCTGCCAAAACTGGTGCTATAAATGGACCGACTTGTGGAATTTGCAACGCTGAAACAAAAGCGTTTAAAGGTGCTTGAAACATTTGAATCATGGCTAAAGATTTTTGTATTTCCCATGATGCAACAGCCGCTTCATATTCAAGTTTTGCTTTTTTCTTCTGATATTTTTCTTCTATCTTGGCACGTTTTAAATTCTTTTCTGCGTCTGCTATTTGTTCGGCGTCTCCTGTTGCGATTGCTGCGTCAAGTTCATTTTGATATTTTTGAACTTGTGTTTCTTCTGCAACTCCTGCGGCCTCAAGCTCTTTTTGTAATTCTTCATCAAGTCTGGCTATTTGTTGGTCAAATTGTGCTTGTTGCAAGCTATTAAGCGCAGAAAAATAATCAGTAAATGCGCTCAATGATGCATTTAATACCTCTACTGTTGTGCTTGCAATATCTTTTATCTTGCCTTCTACATCAAAACCCAGGCCAATAAAATTATTACCTATATCGTTGGCGGCATTTACTCCAGCATTACCCATTTCGTCAAATTCTTGTCCGGAATTGCGTGCTGCATTGCTAACATTTTTTATATCGCCTTCAGTTTCTTTTAATAATTCGTTAAACCTTTCTTGCGAAGCTTGAATTCGTTCTAATGGATCATTAAGATTGTCAACAGCTTTTTGTGATTCACTTGACAAATTTTTTAATGTATCAGAATATTCTTGTGCTGTTTTGTCCCCATTACGAGCAAGTTTACCAATTTCCGCCCAAGGTTTTTTCCCTTTTTCCAGTAAAATATTTTGTGATTCTAAATATTTTATTGCGCTCTTTTCAAGCTTCCCATATTCTTTCTGTACTGCTTTTGCGTCTTTTTCTTGTTTTTTAAACCCCTGATATTCTTTTATAACATCTAAAGACGCTATAAATTGCGCTAAAGTATTTACTACTAATGAAACGCCTTTACCGACTAATCGCAATGACTGCACAAAAAAACCGTCAGCCTCTATTGTATTTAATATTGCTATTTTTAAATTTTTATACGCTGGAATTAATTCTGCGCCTAGCTCTTCATACAAGTTTTGTATTTCACTATTAAGTCTTTTTGAAATGTTTGCGTAACTATCGGATGATCGTGCATAATCTCCTAATGCGTTTTGTGATTGGCTATAAGCAATTTTTAAAGTTGCCTCTGCTTTGGCTTGTAATAATGCGTTGCCTGTTAGCTTCTCTTGACCCCTAGCAAGAAGCTCTTGTTTTACGGCTGCTTCAGAAACAACAATCCCTAGACTTTTCAATGCTTCTCTTTCACCTAGCAAACTTTTCGTAATCGCTTGACTAGCTTGCTCAACTGGAACATCATTATAACTAGCCAAATCTGCAGCAAGCTCATTAACTGCAATAGATGTTTTTAAAGCTTCATCCTGTGTGAATCCAAAGCCAGAAAGCAAATCACCAGTATTTGACAATAGTTTTTTCGCCTCTGTTGTTGCAAGCCCAAAGCCTGTCGCTAAATCCTGAGCCGCTTGATTGGCTTGTTCTATATTTGATGAAAAAGTAACACCAAATTTATTTGATATTTCTTCTGCTGCTGACGCTGCCTCAACAAGTTTTTTGCTAAAATCAGCAATTTTTTTAATAGTAGCCGCTGCAAATGCTGCACCTATAAGTTTTTTCAAACCGCTGAAAGCTTTACCAGTTTTTTTAACTGACTTATCAGTATTGTCTAAACTCTTTTTTAGCCCGCTTGCATCGCCTGTGATTTTATAAACTATTTCGCCTGCTGTCATTATTGCCCCTTAATCATTTCAAAAGGTTTATATTCACGAATCCAAATCCAGTCTTCTATCGGCTTTTCGAAACCAGCAACACAAACAGCGGCTTGTGTGGTTGGAATATCCCATTCTTCATAGTATTGTTTTCTTGAAACGTTTATCCCTTTTTTATTTAATGCCACAATAAGCCTCTCTGGATGAAATTCTTTTATTGATTCAGCACTTTTTTTTTTGACAAATCTTTTGATATTATTTCGTCTAAGAATTTAACTAATACAGATGAGTCTACATCGTTATTCCAAAACTCATAATCATAATATTTTTTATTTTTTACTAAATTTTTACTCAATATATCACATAATAAATCGAACCGTAATTTGAAAAAATCTTCTTTATTGAAGTTCTTTATTTTTTCGGTCAGTTCATTTATTTCATCTTTATATATTCCTATATTATTTTTCTTTTCTTTTTTATTTGCTGCTATAATTGAATTTAGATTCGATATTCTATCCCACATTTTTTTTATATCCATCATGTCCGATACTATATTATTATATTGTTTCAACATACCATTAGATATAAAATCTATATTTATGTAATCTTTTTTTATCTCGCCATTTTCATAATATTCTAATTCATATTTCATAACATTCTCCTATTTGCGGAGGCTTTACGCCCCCGCTTTATGTTTTAGGCTGCCCCTGAATCAACTTTCCAACTGAATAACTGCCTTCCATCTGTTAACGAAGTGTCTATTTGTGCTGTAAATGCCAATGGCATTTCTTCGACACCGTCCTCTTGCGCTCCCTTGTAATTAAACTGGAATCCGCCTGAGTCCATATTTACAGAAAATAGATTAAGTTCACGAACTTTACTATTCGAATCTGTATGTCTTATTCTCATAGCATATGCTGTCAATACTTGTGTTGATGTTCCACAATACAAAGTACTTGATGCAATCGGATCGTTGTCCCCAAAATCTACAACTATATCAAAAGTTGTAGGTGATCCTGTTGCCATGTTAGAAGATATAAATTGTAAAGAATAGCCGCTTGAACTGTTTGCGTTTTCTACAATTACATATTCACTATCAGCAACTAAAACCTCAGGCGTTCCTGTTGGATCAAGCGTTACACTTGTTAGAACCGGAGTAGTTGAGAATCTGAAACTTTCTCCCGTTGCTGTTACAATAGGATCAAGGTCGTATAATGTCGCGTCACTCCAACCGCTCGAAATTGTTTGGTCTGTAATGTTAGCGTCAATAACTGTTGATCCTGCTGTGTCTACTACTGAAAACATACCGCCGCCGAGTTCGTTAATCCTGTCAATATCCAAATTGATAAGTGTAAAAGAACCCGCCATTGTCATGTTTCTAATTTGTCTTGCTAATTTCCCTGCATTAGCAGTTTCAAATTCGTTTACATCATAATTCAACGTCGCTGTAACTGCTGTTGATATCGCCCCGATGTCGTTGAATCCTGAGCCTGTATCAATAGCAACCTGAGCCCCGTCTGGGAAAAAGATATAATCCGTTAATGTGCTTTGTGCTGGCATACTTGCCTCCTTATAAAATTTATACGGCGTTTAAATAAGCATATTCGCCGTGATATTTTAAAGCTGCGGCATTGTATGCCCTAGCAGCTTCAATTTCATTTTTAAAATACCCTAAATGGTATAATTTATAATTTTGCCTTATTGAAGCACAAAATTTGTTCATATTTTTGTGAAAATTAACGCCCTTATATTTGGAAGTTTTACCATTTTTCCTTTTACCTTGATTTCTCATGTTTTCCATGTGTTCACAAACTCTTAAATTATTTTTTCTATTATCAAGAGTGTCACCGTTTATATGGTCTACGCTTTTACATTCGGGACTATTCATTATTAGTCTATGCATATGAACAAATATTCTTTTGTTTTTTTCAACATGCGAATGAGCTTTTACATAAAATTTACTACCTGATGTTTTTGCTATATACCAATTATAATTTTTAATCAATTCATAATCTTCTTCATCAACTAAAACTTTTTTTTCTCCGTGTGTTTTGCTATAAATTTTAATTTCCATTTTATTCTCCTATTCTTTTTATCTTGTTTTTAATGTAATTTCAATAGGTGTCAAGTAATTATCAGTTTCATCCATTGGCTTTATCGTTTCAAGCAATTCTGTTATTATATAATAATCCGTATAGCTTACACGGTTTATTTCTGAAACTACTGTTTCTGCTAATTGACGACTTAATTTAAAGTTTTTAGCTCTGCAATTTACAGTAAACGTATATCTACCATAATCCAACGCACCAGAAAATGGACCGGAGGGGTAGTAATTTATAGTTGTGTCGCGCGCTTTAGTATTAACTCCATTTATTTTGTCAGGGATTATTGAATCTTGAATAAGTCCCGGCGTTCCTGAGTAGCTTTTCAATAAACTTGTTATTGCAGCAACGTTTAAAGCTGCCCACATTTCGCTTTGTCCAATCATTTAAACCCCTTCTTCTTGAAAACTCCGTCAGCTATTTTCTTTAATGCTTGCTCTGCGTTCGTGTTTACTGCTTCTACTGCTGGTCGTAAATATGGTTGAGCTTGCATTTTCCGAGTCCCAAACTCTTGATATACTGCATACTCTTTAGCACTACCTACATATCCAATATTTTTATTCGGTTTTGGTGATAATGCTGGTTCGGCTGTTTCTTTTTCTTTGGTCTTATAACCAATTGAGCCTTTAAGATTTCCAGTATCAACAGGCGCTAATTGTTTTGCTTGCGCTGCTATTTTAGCGCATTGTTTTACAACAACTTCTTTTTCAATAGCGTCCGCTACTGATTTAATATCACCGTATTGTATGAATTTTATATCACTCATATTGTTTTAAATATACCTGTATTATTTCGTTTTGATTCGCTATATTATCGCTTTCTAAAACTGCATAAACTTTACTATTGATAGTAACACGCCCATCATTGTTCGGTATAGTGAAACTAATATCATCATAATTAAAAACAGCAATTGAGTCAATCTCATCTTTGTATCTATCAGAAACAATATTCTTTGACATTGAAGCATCCCACAACAAACAATCAGCAGTACCAACGCTTGACCATACACCTTCAGTTATAACGCCTTCGCTTATAGTGTCCGCTCTGCTTTCAAAAGTAGCTGTGTATTTTTCTTCATCTGTAAAATCGTCTAAAAACATTATGCCTCAATATATTTCATTTTAATTTCTTCTTCGTATTCTTCATCAAGCTTTTTTATATCATCATGCGCTTTTATGTAATGATTTTTAGCATTGTCAAATACGCATTCTATTTGTGTTTTTACAAACTCTTGCACATTTGTTTTTATTTCATCATATAAATCTGGCATTTCTTGTATGTCGGGAAATTTCTGGCATATCTCGTGATATCCTTTATTGTAAAAAACCGTTGATGTATTATTTAAAAATGATGTCCAGTTTTCACGCTCAATAAAATGATTTTTCTCAAATTCATCATACATATCACGGCGCATATTTAAAAGCATGCAATCAAGCGCATTTTCAAATCTTATACGAATACTATCCTCAATATTATTCTCATGTTTAACACGCTCAAACGCTTCTAGAACTTTCGCTCTTATAATATTACTCGCATCTTGCGCATCTAATTTTTGTTTTTTTATTATTCCGCATTCTATTTTAAAAGTTTCCCTGACATAATTAGCATTATTTTTCAGCGCTTGCATAAACTCAGAAACTGGTATATTTATAACAATATATTTTTTATCTTTTTTAAACATATTTGTCAGCTGAGGTAATGATTTCCATATAGCAGCAGCGCCAACTATAACCCCAATAACAGTTTCAACTATAGGAAATTCTTTCATTTGCGCTTACCCCTGAAATTATATGTATAAAGTTTTAAAAAAATAAATAAAGATTTTAAATTTTCTGCTAATATGTAAAATATTTGTTGAATCCATGATTGATGCCATGATATTTCGTCCATACCAGATTTTATCCAGTCATATACCGCAATAAAATATAATATCTCTATTAACAAAAACAATAATGTATTTAATTTAGCTTCATATAATAATCTAACATTATTTGTCTTTATTTCAGCAAATAAATATTTTATAGCTAATACTATATTTACTGTTATTACGATTAAATTAAAAACTGCGTATGGCGGATATTTCATTTTTTATCCTCTAAAGATTTCATTTCTATTCTCCTTTTATTTTATGCACTCGTTATTGTTTCCCAAGCTGTTGTATAAACACATAATTTATTTAATGTGCTATCATATACTATATCACCAGCACTCGGGCTTGCTATTGCGTTTTTTTCAGTCGTCGTATAACTCGGTGCTGTAATCATTTCAGTGGCAGTTATT
>Ga0272440_1003772_pt1 | contig 11154 bp, 6 predicted proteins | sample SSMMMBAug17_FD_192440 | JGI IMG/M metagenome (GOLD analysis project Ga0272440, IMG submission 192440) | Marine sediment archaeal communities from Little Sippewissett salt marsh, Falmouth, MA, United States - SSM-MMB-Aug17 | ecosystem: Environmental > Aquatic > Marine > Wetlands > Sediment ... | reverse complement strand
TTTGAGGATAAAATGAGTGCTCTAAGGGCTAAAAAATAGCTGTATATATTAATTTCTATTTTAGAATCCATTCGTTATAAATGAATATTTGGTCCGACCCCCTATTTTCAAAAATCGGACAGGTCGGACAAGTCAGACAGGTCGGACAAGTCAGACAGGTCGGACAAGTCAGACTGGTCAGACTTGTCCGAATGGGGAACTTATTTTACGAGAATTCCTAACTAATCTCTTTTTCGAATTTCAACTTTTTCTTTTTTCCAGGAACAAGAGGATGATAGTCCTTTACCATCATCAATTTTCAGTTTGACTTCATATAGCCCTGGCTCTGAAAAGCCATATTTCACAATTTTCCCTTCTGCTGTTTCTTTCTTTCCAAAATACCAATGGTATGATAATGGATCATTGTCAGTGTCGTAGGATTTTGATGCATCAAATATAATTTGATCATGGGCACCGCCTGTTAATAATTCATGCTTAAATTGGATCACCGCTACGGGTGGATGATTCACATGAACAGCAATAAAATTTTCACTCATATTACACATTGTATTGCTTTCATCAACAACAGACAATCCGACTTTATATCGACCTGGTTTTTCAAATATGTGTGATACATTATTACCATTAACCTGAACATCACGATCAAATGTCCATTTATAGCCAACAATCTGGCCATCCGGGTCATAACTGCCTGAAGCATCAAATACAACTTTTTCTCCTGCTGAAACAACGCGATCATGCCCTGGATCAGAAACTGGCGGATGATTGATTCTCAACAAAGCAGAACATTGTACCTTGCTGTTATTGACTTGGCTGCCATCGTCAACAATCAGGTTAACAATGTATTCCCCAAAAGATTTATATTGATGAAAAATATCTTTACCTGTTCCTGAAGTCTTATCACCAAATGTCCAGGAATACTGTGAAATATTGCTTTCAGTATCTTTGGAGTCAGCACCTGAAAAATGGATTTTTTCATTCATACAAAATGTCCCCAAAAAATTGCTTTCATTTTGGGAGGGTCTGACTTTATTTTTTGAAATAATTGAAATAACCGGCTCAGGTGGATGATTAATCGTGATTGTTAAGTGTTGGGTATCAATGTTATTGATTAAATCTGTATTGTCCTGCACGAATAAAAGTACTTTATATAAACCCGGTTTGCTGTATTGATGGCAAATTTCCAGGCCATTCTGAATGCTGCCATCACCCAAATCCCATCGATACAGAGATATGGCCCCATCAGGATCATATGAATTTGATCCATCCAAAGTTATCACCTGATTCACTCCTGCAAAAATATTATCTCCTGGAATGGCTTTTGGCGGCGCATTGATATTAATCGATTTTCTGGAAACAGTTTTATTACATTTTGTTTGAGAATCTGTTGTAATTGTTAATGTAATAATATGACTGCCTGATTTTAAAAACGTGTGGCCTGGGTTTTCTAATGTGCTTGTTTGACCATTGCCAAAGTTCCATTCCCATTTAATAATATTTGCACCATTTCCTGAGGATTTTGATGCATCAAACTGAACTGTTTCACCCATAGGAAAATCAGTCGGACAGACAAAATTGGAGACAGGTGCTTCATGGACAGTAACAATCATGTTATCCGAATCGGTATAGTCACAATTTCCTGCCTGATCTCCGGTAATTCTTAATGTCACGCGATATGTTCCAGCTTTTTCATAAACATGTGAAGGTGTTGCTCCGCCACCAGTGTTACCATCTCCAAAATCCCATTCAAAGCTGTTGACCAGGCCATCGACATCGGTGGATCTGGTTCCATCAAAGTAAATCATATGGCCAGCACAAATAACCTGATCTTCACCCGCATTTGCAACGGGTGATTCAATGACATGAGTAATGATTTGGTCTTTATCCGAATTGCCGCCCGGTAAATTAGAATCATCAGTGACAGTCAGAATTGCAGAATAGATACCGCCACTTTTAAAAATTCTGGCAATATTTACACCTGACATTTCTTTGCCATCGCTGAATTTCCATTCATATTTCATTCGGCCATTTTCCGGATCTTCAGATTCACTGCCATCGAAAATCACTAAATCTCCAGCACAAACTGTTTTATCTTTCCCTGCACTGGCAATGGGGCTTTCATTGATTATAATTTTAACTGTTTCTTGCGATATTGAGTTGGGAAGTCCTTTATTGTCATCAACAGTTAAAATTGCAGGATAAATTCCCCCTTTCGCATATGTATGTATCACCTTTACACCGAACAGATTTTTCGTGCCATCACCTGGATTCCATGTATATTTAAGATCATCACCATCAGCATCTATTGATGAAGAGGCATCAAGTTCAATCGTTCTTTTATTTGTGTGGATAAGTTCTTTTGATCTGGCGATAGGCTGATGATTCACTTTCACAGTTAACTGATCATTGGCAGTTGAATTTTTCACTTTACTATTGTCAACGACTGTCAGATTTGCAGTGTATATGCCTGGTTTTTCAAATTGTCTCTGAACAACTTTCCCTTTTTTTGAAACACCATCGCTAAAGTTCCAGATAAACGATGAAATTTCGCCATCCTCATCGTAAGATTTGCTGGCATCAAAAGAAACAGTTTGAAGGGGTGCAGTAATAATATCTTTTCCTGCACTGGCAACAGGGCGGCGATTAATAGTAATCCTGACATCATCATAATGTATTGCGTTTTCATGCCTGGAATTATCAGATACTGTCAATAAGGCATGATAAATTCCCGATTTTTTGTAGGCATAAGATACCTGTTTTCCATTTAATTTTTTGCCATCACCTGTATCCCACTCCCATTTTATAATTTCGCCATCAGGATCAATTGATGCCGATCCATCCAGAAGAATTGTTTCATCCGGTGCAGCCAGAATATCCGGACCAGCATCTGCAATGGGGATGAAATTAATATTTAAAGTGAGTTCATCCATTGCTGTATTGGTTGATGTGTTTGAATCATCAATCACAGTCAGTTTAACTGTATAAATTCCTGAAGATTGGTACACATGGCTTAAAACAGGCCCGAAAGATTCCGTGTTATCGCCAAAGTTCCAGATATATTTGATAATTTCACCATCTTGATCGCTTGATTGCAGGGCGTTGAACTTTATTTCGCTTTGTGTTTGCCATTGATCCGGGCCGGCATTGGCAACAGGGGGATGGTTAATGATTACAATTGCAGTATCTTTATCTGTATCTGATGTTGAACAAGAATTATCCTTGACCAAAAGCGTTGCCGTATAAACACCGGGTTGATCATAACTGTGTTTAACTTTTTTACCATTTAGAATTGTTCCATCACCTAAATGCCATTCATAGAAAATAATTTTTCCATCTGAATCAATTGAGTTTGAAGCATCAAACCAGGTGGTCTGTTTTGCAGAAATTCTTTTATTTTTGCCTGCATCAGCGACAGGTCTGTCATTGACAAAGACGTTTAATGTATCAAAGACCACACTGTTATCAACATTGGCATCATCAGTAACTGTCAGGGTCACCTGGTACGTGCCAGGTGTTTCATAAGCATGAATTGTGTTCATGCCTTGTGCCTTGTTTGAGTCTCCAAAGTCCCAGACATAGGAAACAATTTTTCCATCACTGTCTTTGCTGTTTTCACCACAAAAATTTATTTTTTGTTTGGGTGATGCAATAATATCACTTCCTGCATCCAGAACAGGGGGGGCATTTATCCACACCTCACAAGTATCTGAAGTACTATTGCATGGGGAGTCAGAATCATCGACAACGCGCAGTGTGACAGTGTATCGGTCTGGTTTCCAGAATGAATTTTGTGCAATTTTATCAGATGCCCTGTTACCATCCCCAAAATTCCAAAAATACTTCAGAATTTTACCATCCTTATCAAAGGATTTTGATCCATCAAAACTTAATTCTTTATCAGGGGATGCAATAATATCTGGGCCGGCATTTGCAACAGGTTTCTGATTGACTTTGACATTGAATTGTTTTTTTATACTGTTATAAATCTGTCCTGAAAAATCTGTCACCATCAGTGTTGCCATATAATTTCCAGGGGCTTCGTACTGATGTGTTGTTCTTGCGCCATTACCTGTTTTGCCATCCCCAAACTCCCAGAAAAATCGCATCTCATCGCCTTCCGGATCCCTGGTTTGAGATGCATCAAAAAATACAGAATGGCAATCTGCCAAATGTTCCAGGCTTATTTTAATTTTTGGTCGATGATTCTGCTTTTGTATATATATGGGTAAAATAATGGGTAGTAGATTGCCATTATGATCTGTAATAAAAAAAGTGCCATCATTAGGCATTTCTTTGCCGCCTTTAAATCGAATACCGCAATATTGATCTGTTTCGTCAGGCAATATGTTGATATTACTTTTCATCCATTCATTCTGTCCGGATGACTTCACTGGTAAATCTGTTCTGAATTTCGTCACAACATGAATATAAGCGCTGTATAGATCAAAATTATGGACAGTCAGAAAGTTCGTGCCATCTGGCACAAAAACCCGCATTTCAGAAAACACTTCTCGACTGGGCAAATGTAGTGTTGTTGAATACATCATCAGATCAATTTCATCGGGTTGAATATTTCTTCTTTGATGCGTACTGGCGGTTACCATAAAAATATTACCATCATCTCCTTCAATACCCGTAATAATCAGCTTGAAATATCTAAAATTATCAACCAATTCACCCTCTTTTGGATTGACTTCAATAAAATTGTACCATTGATTATCTTTGAAAGGATCAATGCCGCAGGTCTCTTCTTTTAATTGTGTACCAGAAAAGATATTTTCCTTTCCAGGTGCGCCTTGCGATAAATTGTATGTTGAATAGGCTTTTTCTTTGCCAAATAATTGAAATCTTGTTTTTGTATTCCACTTACCATGATAGCGCGCATCATTTGAACCGCCACAGTCCGCGTCAAATATCCGGATATAGAGTTTTTTTGTAAATGATTCCGGGATACGAATAAAAATAACCTGCATAAAGTCGTCATCGCCTTCTTCAGTGCCGGCATCTTTTCCATAGGTGATTAAAAATGCATTTTCTTTTCCAAAGGCATTGATTGAAAAAATGCTTGATAACAAGATGACGAAAAGAAAACAAATGATGATATTGAGAAATGATTGTTTCATATTTTTCCTCATGTGCTTTGTTTAATTAAAACCAATATTTCTTTTTATTACCTAAATAATCAGAAAGCTCTACAGTCTTTAAATGAACTTTCCCCTTGATTAAACCGGGTGCTTTAAAAAAGGTTTCATAAGTTCCTTTATTTTTTGACAAAATTAAATAACCATTGTATTGATTAGAATTAACCTGAATCGCATAAGGTGCTGTTTTTATAAGTGATGTATCATCCTTGACAATTATTTCGATATGAACTTTTTCCCCTTTTTTGATAGATACAGGAGAAATTTTGATATCCATGATTTGAGGAGCTTTTTGATCAAGTATAATTATTTTTTCAATGACTGATATATTTCCTGCAAGATCTTGAGATTCAAAGCGTAAAAGATTATTACCTGATTTTAAATTGATATAAGTATCAAAGCGATCTTGTTTTAACTCAATTATTTTATTATTTATTTGAAAAAAGACCGCATCTTGCGCCATGCCTTTAATATTCAATTTTGATTTGTTTGTAATTGATTGTATTGAAGATTCAAAACTTATGAGGGGCGGGGTTTGGTCAATCTGAACATTAAAGCATTCAAGTCTGGTTTCTCCTGAAAGCGATTTGATTGATAATGCATAGTCATTTTGTTTTTTTTCCGTTGAAATATTTAAGCTGAAATTCCCTGATGAATCTGCAATCGTTTGAATTGAATGTGTCAAATCATTTTGCAGTGAAGACAATACCTGATTTGTGCAATTTGGTTCGTCAAGCTCAGATAGTGTCAGTAATGCATCTGGTAAGGTTTTGCCAGATAGCGAAAATTTCATGTTTTTTGTAATAAAATCAAACGGTTTAATCTGAGGAATTGTGTTGTCAAAAGATAAGAGAATTTTATTTTTCTTTATGCATCGAACATTTCTTTCAATGATTGACTCATTCCCCGCTTTATCAACTGCTTTTACAGTAATTTTCTGCTTGCCTTCATTTAATGTGTAATAATATGAAAAATTTCCATTATCATCAATACTGACCTGATAATTTCCTATCGCCAGTTCGATGCCAGGTTCTGTATTTCCAGAAACGAAAACAATATTTGATGTTATCGTTTCATCATTTTTGGGGGTATGCAAGACAAGGTATGGCGGATAGTTATCATCAATAATACTAAAAGACCATGTTTCAGTAAATATTCCCATCAGGCCTTCTTTCGATATAGAGGCAATTCTCCAAAAATATAAATTATTGTCAATATGATTTGGAATGTCAAAAAAAGTGTTTTTAATGGAACTGGCAACAATAATTTTAGAAAATTGTTTATCTAATGATAATTCAAGTTTATAAGCAATGGCTGTATCAACTTTTTCCCAACGCAAACGAATATCAGTCGTAAAGTGCTCAGAAGTATTTGCAGGAAAGATTAAATTCGGACAACGAATGAGTTTTGTTGGTGCAGAAGGTTTTTTGTTTAGGGGAACAACTGTCCCTTCATTTTTATTTAACATAACCTGACTGCCGCCAGAAGATACCTTTAACGTGCCATCATAATTGGCAAAGCGAGATTTTTTTTTATCTTTTTTAACCCAAAAATGCCTGGAATGAACTCTGGTTTCTACACCAGGTGTATCAACATGAAAACGATCATGCGCACTTCCAGTTAATAAAGCAAGAACTTCTCCTTTTAAAACACTTACATCGCAATCTTGAGTATTGTCTAAAAGATTCTTACGAATTCTTCGTATAAGCGTCTGTGCGTTTTCTTTTAACTGAATGCGGCTTTCATCTTTAAACAGTATTTCGGCATATGATTGTTCAAGGGTTCTTACTTTGTCACCTTCCATTAATAAATCGTAAATCGAAATGTCGCTCCAGTCATTATCAGAAATTTTTCTTCGATGAACATTTCCTTTAAGATAATCCAGAACCGCCTCAGCCGGTAAATCCTGTTTTGATTTACAAATTTTAAGGGCTTGTTCAGCCCTGACAATAGATTTTTCTGCCGTAGAAATACAATGATCCCACTCACCCAGCTTGCGTTGATTAATGGCATTATCTCTAAAATCTATGGCTTCTTTTATCAATTCGGGCGTAAAAATTCTGGCGCCTGATTTTGCAGCAGATTTAATGGTCTTTTGAGACTTTTTTAATTTTTTGTTTGCCTGTGAAATACTGTAAACTGGAATACGCAGTATCATGCCGGGTTTTATATCATGAGCAGCGTTGATTTTATTTGCTCGAAGGATATCTTCCCACAGATCTGGCGTATTTAAATATTTTTTGGATATATCTCTAATACTTTGATTTTCCGATACTTTGACCTTGATTATTTTATGATCATCCCTAGAAAGACCTGTTTCTAATATGCCAAAAACAAATAAAACAAAAAAAGAAAAAACTATTTTGATATTTTTTTTATTCATAGGAAGCTCCAATGATTTATTCATCTTCTTTAGGGTTATCCTTATTTAAAAAGAATGAGCAATTTTTATACCGATAATGTGGCTTAGATGCGAAAGATAGAACAACAAGTTATCAAATGTTTATCATAAACGATTTCCTTTGTCCATCATCGTATTCTATTAATACTTATTTTGGTATTTTTCTTGCATACGCCCACCATTCCAAAACTATTATCTAATTTTTTGTTGGGATAGATCATTGACATTTATATTAACTATCTGTATTTTTAAAAATGTAATTATAAAAAATATACTTAAGGTATTATTGAATAAAAATAATCAAAATTCAGGAGAACAAATAATCAAAATTCAGGAGAACAAATAATGAAACTTCATCCCAATAACTTTGTGGCCAATGAAACATGGATTGCAATCAGAATAAATGATTCCTTTATTTATGTTAAAGATGAGCCTTACGATGGACATGTATTAATGGATGCGGGAAGCTGTTATATTTTTGGCTTTGTTTTTTGTAAAACAGCAGATATTTACCCTGATGAAAAAGAGGTTGAGGAATTGTTTATGAAAACGTGGTCTCTCAAGTCTGAATGGGCAAAAGAACTGATCATTCCCAATAATTATCCCCCAGGAGATATTTTTGCGCAAGAGGCGAAAAAACATAACATGACAATTATGAATGTTGATGAAAGTGATTTGGATCTAATCATCGGACCATTGAAAGAGTCTTTTGAAAAAGATTTTTTAGGTTCTGTTTAATTAAAAATGTTAATTACTGATAATCAAGCGAAAATAACAAAACACCCCTGTTTGCTTTGGGAAGAAAGTGAGGCTGAATAATGGTTTGACCTATTTAAGAAAGTAGAGACAATGCCTTGTCTCTACAACAATAATCACCGCGAACTTCCGATAAAAAAGGGAAAATATTTTTGGACATACCTAAAAAATATATGTGGCACAGGCATCGTCAGATTCCCATGCAACCACACGGCTCACTTTCACCCCCGGTGTATCCAGTTTTTTATCCAGAACTGTTGCAATATAGCGAGCGATATTTTCTGAAGAAGGGCTGTTTTCCTTGAAAAAATGAATTTCATTTAAAAACTGATGGTCAACTGTATCAAGGATCTGGTCAACTTCCTTTTTGAGTATTGCAAAATCAATCACCATTCCAGAATCATCCAAACGTTCTCCCTGAACAATTACCTCAATTTTCCAGTTATGACCATGAAGGTTTTCACATTTTGTCTTGCTTAATGGTAATTGATGTGCTGCCGCGAATTTACGAATAATTTTTAGTTCATACATGCTTATCCACCTTTCAGAATTTTTTTCAAACGAGTGGTTATTTTGTTATCTTCAAGTTTAGCATACTCCCGCAATAGTTCTTCCTGTTTGCTACTGACGCTCGTAGGTATTTTGACTTGAATATGAACAATCATGTCTCCCCGTCCATATCCCTGTAGCGATGGAATTCCCTCATTTTTTACACGAAAAATATCACCAGGTTGCGTTCCTTTTGGGATATTAATGATTGTTTTGGATTGAAGGGTGGGCACTTCTATTTCATCACCCAAAATTGCCTGTACGAATGATATGGGCACATTACAAACGATATCATTATTTTTTCGTTCAAAAATATCATGTGGGTTAACATGGATAAAAATATATAAATCACCACTTGGACCGCCTTTTAAACCGCCTTCACCCTCGCCAGTCAAACGCAAACGTGAACCATTATCAACACCTGCAGGAATTTTGACAGATACTTTTTTCTTGACCCGCTTCTGCCCATTCCCGCGACATTCAGGACATGGATGAGATATAGTTTTTCCTTCGCCGCGACAATGAGGACAGGTTGTTCGTACAGTAAAAAAGCCCTGACTACGAGACATCTGGCCTGTTCCTTTGCATGCATGACAGGTTTGTGGGCTGGTTCCGGGTTCACTGCCAGTTCCCTGACAATAACTGCATGAATCCATTTTTGCAATTTCAACTTCTTTGCTGGTCCCAAAGGCAGCTTCCATAAATGTCAGATTGAGATCATATCGTAGATCAGAGCCACGCTGCCCACCACCTCTTGATCGACGACCAAATCCGAAAAAATCTTCAAAAATATCTCCAAAACTTGAAAAAATATCTTCAAAGCCATTAAAGCCAGAAAAACCGGTTCCTTCAAGCCCTTCATGCCCATACTGATCGTAAATTTGTCGTTTTTTAGGATCTCTTAACACCTCATACGCTTCTGAAGCTTCTTTAAAATTGTTTTCAGCTTCCTGATCATTTGGATTACGATCCGGATGGTATTTAAGTGCTAATTTGCGATATTTTGCTTTTATTTCAGCATCGTTGGCTTCTCGACCAACACCGAGTACCTCATAATAATCTCTTTTTGTCCCCATAATTGTTACCCAATATATTTATTTATTTTCCGCACGGCTTGCATGATAAAACAAGGTATGTTAAACATTGCGTCACTATGCGGTTGAAAGTTTTTCTTAATCGTCTGGTAATTTACATTATTTTTATTTTAATGCACGATTTGAGGTTGTCAATGGACAAACATGAACTCCCTTTTATTCAAGATATGTTTGAAACCATCGCGCATCGTTATGATTTATTAAATCGGACATTGAGTCTGGGACAGGATATCATGTGGCGCAATAAGTTGGTTCAAACCCTTAATCTTTCAGGCAGTGAGAACATATTGGATGTCGCTTCAGGCACAGGTGATGTTGCCCTGGCTATCTGTCAGAAATATCCAGACGCTCACATTCATTGTATTGATTTTTCGGAAAATATGCTTCGACAGGCAAAGCACAAGATAATAGAATCTCATCATTCATATATACATACTGCCTGTGCGGATGCCTTTCACCTGCCTTATCCAAAAAAATATTTTCACGCGATTACCATGGCTTTTGGTATACGAAACATTGTCAATAAGCAAAAAATGCTGCGTACATTGTATCAGCATTTACTTCCAGGCGGCCAGTTATTGATATTAGAGTTAACATTGCCAGAAATAAAGTTATTACAAAATATATATCTGCTTTATTTTAAAAAACTATTGCCATTCATCGGTCGTATGGTCTCAAAGAACACTTTTGCTTACAATTATTTGCCAGATTCTGTGATATCATTTCCATCTTCATTGGAATTTTCAACAATGATGAAAACAGAAGGTTTTAGGGATGTGCAATGGTTACCTATGACTGCTGGAATTTGTACCTTGTTTGTAGGGCATCGGATTGGATTGGGGTCGGACCAATAATGAATCTCATTTGTTTGCCAAATTTTTTTGAAAAAGCTATGTTTGTAATGTGTCTATCAATCATAATAATTCTATTGTTGACTAATTTTTCTGTAGTTTCTTGGACAGGCGCCAATATAATATTATCGCCCAACTTTGGTTTTTCCAATTAAGCGGGACAATCACTGACTACGCATAGGTCTAAAAGTGTTGGTATTAAAAAAAAATGTGTAAGAATTTTAAAATTTTAGTGTCTATAAATATTAGATGGGCAATTATTAATTGCTTAACGTAAAAAAATATATATGGAGGCTAAAAAATGTCTGAAATTAATTATAACAATAAAACTCAGAGATCATGGGCTCTATCAACATAAAGTC
>Ga0272440_1003771_pt1 | contig 11160 bp, 6 predicted proteins | sample SSMMMBAug17_FD_192440 | JGI IMG/M metagenome (GOLD analysis project Ga0272440, IMG submission 192440) | Marine sediment archaeal communities from Little Sippewissett salt marsh, Falmouth, MA, United States - SSM-MMB-Aug17 | ecosystem: Environmental > Aquatic > Marine > Wetlands > Sediment ... | reverse complement strand
ATAATGCGGAAATAAGCGGTGTCAATCCGCTTGATTGACTGGTTATTATAAGATTTCAATTTATTTTTTGCTGAAATTACTGGTGTAAGTGACTTTTGAACTTGGAAGTATATCCAGATTAAAACCTGTTGTGTGTCTGCTCTGTCTCTATCTCCACCCTCATGGTCGATTTTTAAAACTAAAACCAGCTGTGTGCCAGCTAGTTTATTGTTTTCCTTTTTGGTGGATGTCTAATCTCACAATAGGTAAATTTGTTTTTCAATCATTAGCCTCCTAATACCCGCCCTTATCTGGTCCAATACGTTTTAGTTTACCAGCGTCTTGAAGCTTTTTAATATTTCGTTCCACAAAACGAGTTGTACCCCCTATATGTTTGGATAAATTGTTTATCGTAACTTTATGATTCTTTTCAATTGTTTGCAAAATTTTCACTGACGTTTTCTCCGACGTTTTCACCGACACTCCATGTTCTTCTAAATTAAATGTAACGATAGAATAATCAATTTCATGTAATGAGATGATTAAATGTAAACTCAAGAGATAAGTTTGCTTAGGATAATAAAATCATTTTTCGAAATTTGGTTTTTGTCAAAGACTAAACTATTTGGCCATTCAACAATCCTCTGCTTATTGACTCCACGAGCTTTCTTTGGTTTCAGTGATTAAAAATGTCGCGTGCCCATATTATTGCTGTGCTTGAATTGCCAGATAATAAATTATAATTTTTATCAAAAAAAATCAAAAAATCAAAAGATTAACATTTATAATCTTGAGAGGTACGAAAAATAACTGCACTGATAGCAATAATAAGAAATAAAATCATTATTCCATAGTCATTTAATGTCGGTACAGATACATAGAGGGCCAGTGGTAATTGTGGCTGTATAAATAACATGGATGTAGTTGCATTACTAGTATTACCCGCATTATCTTTATATTGTACATAAACAGTTTTCTGTCCATATCCATCTGTTAAGTCCCATTCTTTTTGAGCTACAACAGCTTCCCATGTACAGCCAATTCCTGAACCAGAGTTGCTTACACACATTTGAACGGCATTGGTTGCTCCAAATGTAAGAGGTATATCATAATTTCTTTCTGTTTTTATTGGCCCTGAAACACTTGCACCTGTTGGTGCAACATCATCAATGCGCATGGGGCCATAGGTTGTAGTTGGACCAAGTGTTGGGGGTGGGAATAAAGTATTGTCCCTGGCAGCTACATGGAAATAATATGCAATATTATCTGAGTTCTGAAATTCTCCAGATATTAAAAGTACTGGTATCTTTTTATCTGTAGTTGTGATCGTATAGTCTGATAGCGTATTGAAGGCATAATAAAAATTTGATATTGTTGAACTATTGTAGCCATCCGGATAATCCCATGAAATATCAATGGTATCATCTTTTCCAAGAATCAAGAAAACCAGTTTCATTTGCTTTCAGGTCATTTATAACTAGTTTCCAGTTACCATTAGCTGGTTCACCATGAAATTTTTCTAAACTTTCAATTGGTTTAAAAGAACCTGTAATATAAGGAGCTTCTACACCATATATTCCTTTTAGGGCATTGTTGTCAAAAATAATATCTATCATATTTTGGCCATTACAAAGATCATTTGTTAATAGTACAGATTTTCCTGAGGGAGATATTATCTTTGCCTGCAAGTCAGACACTCTATTATGTGACATATTGACCACAATATTTAAATCTTTAATTAAAAAATTGTCTTCAACATTAATTATAGAAATAAGAGGGGGGACTTTCAAACCATCTGGTATTGCATAAGATGTATTGCTACTTGAGTAAACATCGTAGTCTATCTTTATGTAACATAAATCAGAAGCTTCTAAACCATCGCTATCTTTTACTGTTACTTTAAAAGCCAATTCTTTTCCAGAAAATCCATTTATAGGAATATGAAAACTTGATGTAATAGAATTTGGATGAGATAGGTTAATGGCTGGCCCTTTAATCTGATTCCAGGAATACAATTGAATTTCACCATCAGGGTCAAAAGATTTAGAAGAATCAAGAAGGACAATTGTACCAGACTTCGCATTCAAATCTTTTCCAGCATCTGCTATTGGATTACTTGAAGAATAGGAATTAACTTGAATATGCCATGAATCTAAATCTCCCACGCTTTCAAAACCTGTATCGCTTACAATTAGTTTCCATTCTCCCTTTAAAAAGTCCCCTTTTAATGAGTTTAAATGACCGAGAGGTTTGAATGAGGCGTTAAATGGTGGTTTACCTTCTTGAATAGCCAGGCTTGCATGATCATCTAAAACAGTTTGGGTAAAATTTTCACCAGGTACATAAATATTTTTAAATAAATCAACTGTTTTTCCTAATGGAGAAACAAGTTTGGCGCTTAACTGATTAACTAGAGGGTGGGATATATTTATTTCAAGATTAATATCTTTAATGATTCCATCATCTGGAATATCAATAGTAGACATAATCCCTTCTGTATCATTGTCTTTAATAAGAATTTTATTTTCATTTGAATACATATTGTACCCAGCTCTAACAATTTTAGTTTTGTTGGATTGAATACCATCATTATCTGTCACAGTTAAATTAAAAAAAAGAGTATCACTTTCTGTTTTTAAATAGGTAAAAGACAACTTCGATGAATCAGAATTAACTAAAGAAACATCGGTGCCACCTATTTGTCTCCATTTGTAAGAAACAATTTTACCATCAGGATCGTAAGAATTAGACCCATCAAGAAAAACAACATCACCAAAATTGATATGTTCATCACTTCCACAATCAACGATGGGCGGTTGTTTGGGTGTTTCATCTGTAATGTTTATTTCAAGCTTCCATGAATTCAGGATGCCTTTATCTTCTATTGGATTATACTCATCAGCAATTATTAACTTCCATTCTCCTTTAGCAATTTCTTCATTAAAAACACTTAAATTTTCAAGGGGGGCAAAAGAATCAGTATGAGGAGGTTTGCCGAAATAAATGCTATTTTTAGCGTCATCATCAAATATTGTATGGGATAATTGTGTTGATACTTTTTGTGGATCACTATCAGAATCAATGAAAACGATATTATTTAATGCAACTAATTTTGAAATGGTGCCTTCTGGTGAAATCAAGAAGAAGGATAAACTGGCATAAAAATTATGGTCTAAATCCAATTCAAGATTTACATCTTTAACATAGCCATCCTCAGGGACTTCAATAATTGCTTGAAGAGTATTCCTGCCATTCAGGTGTATTGGACTATCATATGAGTAAATATGATAACCAACTTTAACGATGCATATATCTTCATCACTTAATCCTGTTTCATCAATAACAGTTACTTTAAAAACAATTGAATCATTTGAATCTGGTGCCATAAAAGACGTTCTTGCAGCATTGGGATTTACTAAAGAAATATAAGTGCCTGATATCTGATCCCATTTATATTCAATAATGTCCTTATCAAGATCAAATGATTTTGATGCATCTAAAATAACTTCTGCTCCTTTGACTACGTGTAAGTCAGATCCAGCATTTGCTTGAGGTATCCTTTTTGTGATTGGCATAACTTCTAAACGCCAAGAGTTAAGAAACCCTCCACCGCAAGAAGTATGTAGATCATAAATTTGAAACTTCCACTCTCCTGAAAGAGGTTCATTAATCAAAGGGTGAAGAGGTGATATAGAACGAAAGTAACCAGAAAAAGGAGCACTACCATCTTGAATACTAACCTTAGAATTATCATCAAAAACAGTGTCTTTAAAATTTTTGCCATTATCGGTTATGGGGTAAAATAGTAAAATTTTTTTGTATAATGGTTCTGGCCCTATCAATCTAGCACCTAGTTCATCTATACATGGATGTGTAATATTGACAACAATATTGACATCCTTAGCATATAATCCAGGCTCATCTATTGTAATTTTAGAAATAACAGTTCCATCATCAGGTATTTCATCATCAATTTGACCACTATCAAAAATTTTAATATCTTTATCAACTATTCGCAACATACATGTGTCTTCACCTGTATTACCTCTTTCATCTTTAATAAGTAATAAAAATTTGAAAAATTCATTCCCTGATTCTATTTCTGGTGCTATGAATGTTGGACTAATTGAGTTTGCATCAGAAAGAATAATTCCAGGTTTTCCTTCTAATACTTTCCACTGAAATGAAATTATTTTATCATCTAAATCATATGATTTTGATGCATTTAATTGAACCAATGAGTTACTAAGAACAATCTGGTCAGATCCTGCATCAGCAATTGGGGTTGAATAAAAAAATTCAATTCTCCAAGGCTCTAATTTTCCGATATCTCCATCATTCGTTTTGTCAATTATGTGTAATTTCCAATCTCCCTTAATTCTTTCTCCTTTTAGTTTATTAAATGATTCTTGAGGTCTGTAGGTGCCAAAATATGGACCTTGTACTTCATTTATAGATTTTTCCGCTTCTTCATTAAATGTTAAATGAAGTTTCATCCCAAGGCTTAGAGAATCAAAAATTAAAACCTCAGTACCTGATGGTGATATCAATTTAGCACTTAAGTCATTAATAAATGGATAGTCAATATCAAGTGTTAGTTTCATTGCATAAACTTTTCTATCTTCAAGTACTGGGATAACAGAATAAACACCTTCATTAATTTCATCCTTAATTTCTAAAGGAGTATCGTTACTTTTATGAAGCGAATATGGTAAACTTTTTTTAATCTCAACTCTGACGTTTCTTGATACTGTATTATAGGAATCATTTACACTCAACTTTACATCTACAGTTTCAGTAGGGTTATCAGGAGGTATTTGAATATTTAATACACCATAGCCATTTGAATAATTTAATAAAAAATTAGAGTCTGAAAGTATTAAAGGGTTGGATGATGAAGCTGTTACTTGTAGTTGATCTATTTCAGAGTCTCTATCATTATAGTTGAAATAAATAGAAGTATCATTACCTGGTGCTGAACTTATAGATTGATTCGGTATCGTTATCGAAGGAGGAATATTTGATATTTCTTTCTGAGTAACAATAAACTCTTTTCCTGAAATAATTATTTTACCAGTACGTTCTGTTGTATTCAAATTTTTAACGACTTCATAATAAATCGTTCCATTACCATTTCCAAAAGTTTCAGATGAAATTTTTATCCATGAAGATTCACTTTTTGCTTCCCAGGGACAATTCACTGTTACATCTGAATCTATTTCCTTCAACGCTTCTATATCTATACTTCCTGTACCACCTATATAATCAAATTCTTTTGATTCTGGTTGAATATTGTATCCAATCCACCCTTTAACAAATGGGCTAAAATCACTAGTCTCAATTCCTGTTATATCTGTTCTTGATTTTATCCAATAATAATAGACTGTATAGCAAGGTTCAATGTCGAAATCATTATGAAAACAGTGGCCCCAAAGTGGAGACGAGTTTTCTACAATACGTACTGCGTCATTAGGATTATCATTTGTCGAACGATGTATTTCATAATAATTAGCATTTTCAACACATTCCCATTTTAATGGAATGCGATCGGAATATTTACCATTTAATGCTTCGATATTATTTGGCGGATTAATTTTGAAGTTATCACCAGGATTACCAGCTTGAATAATTGGACACTTTCTACCAGAAACTATTATATTTCCCGTTCTTGTCATACTGTCACTATTTGACTTCACATTGAAAGAAAAGAAATGTTCGTTCGTTCCAGACATTTTAGAAGATGTTGTTATCCAATCTTGATCAATTGTTAAAACCCAATGACATTCTGGTCTATTGGGTGATATTGTCATACCAAATTCTCCACCAGTATAAGCTATTTTATATGCATCATCAAAAATTGGGTAACCAATCCAACCTTTATCCATTATACTAAAATCACTTTCATTTAAGCCGTCTAGATCACTTTCAGCCTTTATCCAATAGGTATACTCTTTATGACATACATCAATATCCCAATCGTTATAAGTGGTTAAGCCAAAAGGCCCAACGCCTTCCCAAATAGGCAAAGCATCTTCGATATTTTCAGAACTGCTTCGATATATGATATAATAATTTGCACCTTCAACGGGGTCCCACTCAATCGAAATCATATCATGAAATTCTCCATCAGAAGCTTTTATCCATTTTGGTGGATCTAACTTGTTTTCATTTGATGCAAAAACTTGAGAGTTTAAAACAAAAAGTAGTAACATTAAAATAAAAAGATAATTTTTCATTTTTTTCTCCTTCTCATAACTATTGCTGGTTAATATAAATAATTGCAGTGACCAAATTATTAACGATATCTACTGCAAAGTCATGATAAAATAATGTTTCTATACCAGAATATGTAGTATTTGTTCGAATAGGCTTATTATATGTTGATACAATATCAGACTTTGTCATTCGTTTTTTTGGAAAGAATTCTACAAATTGAACAAAGTTATCAATTTGAAGTACTCTATATTGATCTTTATAATAATAACAACTACTTTCATCTATATTTTTTAGGTTCCACTTATTAAGCTTTTGTGGAACAATTAACCCATACTCACCAGGATGAATAGGTGGTTTTGGAATGAAACCACTCTTATAATTTTTTTTAGATAATGAAGTTGTAATATTTAGCTCTTTTTTAATTATACCCGCATAAACACCAGCAGGTGTCATATTTAAATACTTTATCCATAATTTATTCGCTTCTTTGACATCTCCTATCATAGTTAAGATCCGACCATAATTATATAATGCATCAGAAAATGTTGGATGCACTTCTATTATTTTATTGAATATTTTTTTGACATCAGAAATTCTTTCTTTTTCCGAATGATAAAGAGCTAATGCAAAATTGTTCGAAAGACCAGGGGCATCTTGAATAGATTCAAATGCCATATCAATTAACATCCGAGTTCCTGTAATTTCTTTATTATATTTTTTTTTGAAATATTGACTGAAAATTGTAAGTCCATCAAAGTAAGAACCTTGAATTATTGATGCAGCAGAAAAATTGATATATGAAGGAATATATAATGGGTTTTTCTCTTTTGCATCTTCAAAATATTCTTTAGCATCTATAAGTTTAGATTTTGCACCTCGCGTAGCAATAAATATATTAGCTTTTGTCTCTGAATCAATTACTGTAGTCATTTTAAACTTATAAGCCTTTTCTGGTTTCAGCATGGAAAGAGCTTGTTGATAAAATATTAATCCAATATTATTTGAAACGTTTTCACATGGAAAAGCTCTATCAAACTGAATTAAATATTCTTTTGCATGTTCATATTTTCTTAATTGATACAAACGAACACCTAAACTATAAATATCAAGAAGTTCTATAACCGACTTCATATAAGCAACTAATAATTCAGCGCGTTGTTCTGAAGCAGGGTGCGTAGTTTGAGTAAAACTTGAATGGTCATCTGATGTTTGATTAATCAATTCTTGAATAAATCCCTTTCTTTCAGAATTGATAATTACTCTTGGGTCAAACCCAGCACGGACCATATATAACAAACTATCTCGATCAGCTTTTAATTCCTGAAGATGTGAATCATGATTAATTTTTTCATTTGAGTTTTTCTTTTCATTTGGAAAAAAATTTAATAACTTGTTGGCAGGCGAATTATCATCAACAAAATCAAGAATATCCTCTTTCCATAAATCATCATTATTAAAATGAGCAATTTCATGGCCTATGACATATGCCAATCTATCATCACCATGAGATTCTTCAACCCCTTGGTAACAAAATTTTATCATACTTAAAGAAATAATAATTCCATTTTTGTTAAAACCGGCCCAAGGTTTGTCTTTAGTTTTATCAAATTTAAGTATAGGAGACACATCACATGCTACACTGACCAGGCGTTCAAACACTTCATTTGCTTTTCTTTGAAAGTATTCATCTGACAATAATAAATTACAATAACTATTTTCAATTGAAAATGTTATTGCCATAAAGCAAGTAAAAAGTATTATATAATTTTTTAAATTTATTTTCATAGTTTCATACAATTATTATTTCTTTATGTCTAAAACATCTAATATCAATGACTCAAATATTTCTTTTATTTTATTACGTTGTTCTATATCAATTATTTCATGTTTTAATTTTTCCATATAAGGTTTTGCAATATCAAATTTTTCATAAACAGTGTGATATATTTCATTTTTATTCTCAACTTGCTCTAGCAATTCAAATAGTTGAATAAATATATCATGTTGTTGTTTCCAAAATGAAATATCTAAATCTGCAAGACAAGCAATTGAAATTATTAAGCTCCATTTCCCAATTGAAAAATATACTTCTGATTCTTTAGCTTTAACATATTCATTGATTATTGAAGTATCTTTATTTAATAAAGTCTGCCTCCCAATCAAAATTCCAGCTATAAGAGATTGAGATTCAGAGCTATCAACCACTTTTTCACTTATTCCTTTTGTTCCTTTTCCTAAATTAATCGGATTAATAGATACGATGAAAGGGTCTTTCTCAATTGGTAAATTTTGAGATAATAAATGATGTGATGAATTATTGATTAAAATATTAATATCAGTTGATTCATAAAACCAAAAAAAGCTAAAAATAAAACATCCAACAATTCCAGTCACAATCAATTTTTTATGATTCAATTTACGTATCCATACAGCAAAGTAAGCCCAAAGAAACAAAACAAAAGTTACTTTTGTTTTTTGCAAATCTTCTTTTTCTATAACATCCTCATCTTGTATATAATTTTTATAGTTTTCGAATTTTTCTTTATGTAATGAGATTTTGACCCAAAGATCTAAGCAATCCGAACAAGTATTGAAATGGGCTAAAGCCACCTGAAATTCTTTAGACTTTTTATTATTTACAAGTGATTTCATATGGTCAACAGTCAAGCATTGACCAACAGTGTCTTTTTTTTGTGTTGCAGCAAGTGCTAATTCAATAGTATCTATTAATTTTCGATTGTTTGCCTTTGCCAATTTATTTAACCTCCAATAATATAGACGCACATTTCTAATTTTTTAGAAAAATTTTTTAAATCTTGTATTTATTTAATTATTGATTCATGAATAATTTTGTCAATTTGATTTAAAATATCATTAACTTCTAACTCGTTTAAAAACCTATTAATTAATTCTTTATTTCTACTATATACCTCTTTTTCCCCCCATCCAACACATAGCCCTGCATCTTTAATTTTAAGTCCTCGTTCAAATCTCAATTTAAGGAATAATCTTTCATCATCTTTCAAAGCTATTTTTTTACGAAGATTATCAATAAGATTATTTAATTCAATATTATTTTTCTCTGGTATTATTTTGTAGTCTTCGTTAAAAACAACTTCATAAATTGTTTCGAGAATTATGATTTGTTTTAATGATTCAATTTTCTTTTTAGGATGTTCACCTTCAATTTTTTGCTTATGATTAAAGTGTTTATCATTAGTTTCAACATCTAATGAAGACATTATGGTTGAATCAGTTTTCTTTCCACACTTAATATTCATCAATAAAAAATCATTAATGGTTTTTTCAATTTTTTTAGGTGAATAATGAGGCAATGCATAAACTATATCTAATAAATGCATATCTGCAAAACAATGTAATTTAAATACAGCTACCCATAGATCACCTTTTGCTTTAACTCTTTTTGGTATACGGTAATAGTAACCATATCTATCACGCGAATAGCTTTCTAAAAGATTGTCAATAATCTTTTTCAAACACTGCTCAAATTTATCCTCACTACATTTTCTTATACGATGCCAATTATTCTCAGAAAGCTTATCAAGCACATAGTTTTCAGCATATTCATATTCATTGTTTTTGTCATATCTATTTTTTGCTTTTTGCGAAATTATCTGTAATGATTCAATGTTATAGAAAAATAAGTCTTTATATCTTTTTACAATATAATCAATTGCATTTACAACATCATCACGGGAATAGTTCTTAGATAAGAAAGAAATTATTTCATCTTTTGACAGTCGGCTAAAACAAAACAATTTATATGTTTTAATCCATGCATTCCCCTTTACTATAACCCAAAGTGGGGTTTTGTATTTGTAAGTTTCTGACTGATTTAAAAAAATAATTAATTGCTCTTTAGATATTTTTTTGAGGCTGAGTAGGAATGCTTTTTTGTTGCACTGTGTCAACAATTTCCAATTGTTATTTGAAAGTTTTTCCAAAACACAATTGAAAGCTTCGTCTGCACAATTTTTTGAATGTTGATTTATGAAAGTTTCTAAATCGTTTAAGTGCATATATAATAATTTTTTATATGGTTCAATGTTTTCTGTTTTTTTCATTTTGAATAATGTTGTTATTATTATATTTATACAAGCTCAAAGAGACTTAAAGTTACTTAATCTCAAGTCAGTTTGAGGTTGTTAAGGGTTTTAATTTATGTAATTTCGTGCTTTGATTTGGTGTAAACAGAGCGAATATTTACAACGATATTCTCATCGTTTTTTTTATCACAGTATACAATTGGCTGTTGTGCTGAAGCACGTCAATCAATTATATACCATAAAAATATAACTTTGTAATTTGTAATATGGTTATTGGAAAGCAAATTTATTGTGCTACAAAAATATTTTTTCATGAAGATTTCAAGATTTCAGTGTTCAGAGTTCAAGTCTGATTTTTTAAGCAATTGAGTGGATGCACAGCGCATGACTCCGCTTCGTAGGTTGCTGCTTACATTTAACCGGTTGCGACCGGTTGCGTGGATGCACCGCATTCTCAAACTCACTTTGGTAAATATCTGACTTTTAACAGATTGCATGTAGGCTCAGCGCACTTGGGTCGATTTCAGAAATCTAACCAATTGCGTTGAGGCTCAGCGGTTTGTCTCAACGCACTATGGTAAACGTCTTATCTTCAAACAGATTGCGTGGTGGATCAGCGAACTACCCCATCATAGCGATCATTTGCATCAGACGAATCATAGTTCTTCTTCATTGTAATTACATACAATAACCGGTGCTTGGATACTCAGTTTCAATCCCATTTGAAAGATATTGTAAAACAAGCATATAATTAATAAATAAATTTTGTAACGGGTCGTCAATCCCCAAGTTTACGAAGATAACCAGTACTTATACAGAAGGCTTTTTTGAGTAAGAATGGAAAAGTGAATATTAACAAGAATCTGGATATCAACTAATATGAACTCTGTTTGAAAAC
>Ga0272440_1003770_pt1 | contig 11162 bp, 8 predicted proteins | sample SSMMMBAug17_FD_192440 | JGI IMG/M metagenome (GOLD analysis project Ga0272440, IMG submission 192440) | Marine sediment archaeal communities from Little Sippewissett salt marsh, Falmouth, MA, United States - SSM-MMB-Aug17 | ecosystem: Environmental > Aquatic > Marine > Wetlands > Sediment ... | reverse complement strand
CCCATGGTTGTTGATATGGTGGTACCATGACATTACATTTCCGGGCAATCTCTCCACAATTATAGGGGGTTTTGGGGAGCTATTTGGGGATGTACCATGACATTACATTTCCGGGCAATCTCTCCACATATTTTATTTATGTATGCAGGGTGGTGCCATGGTACCATGACATTACATTTCCGGGCAATCTCTCCACGAAAAGGAGTTTTAACAATGAAAAGATTTTTTTCTTGTACCATGACATTACATTTCCGGGCAATCTCTCCACGAACCCTTGGATTATAGATCAAGGGGGGAAGGTACCATGACATTACATTTCCGGGCAATCTCTCCACAGAAACAATTGGGTGTTATGGGAGAAAATGTTTGGTACCATGACATTACATTTCCGGGCAATCTCTCCACGGACCAATAACTCCTCCACCAACTCAAAAATGAGTACCATGACATTACATTTTCGGGCAATCTCTCCACTCAATCTTCAACAAAAATTAGTAAAGGGTCAAACAAGTACCATGACATTACATTTCCGGGCAATCTCTCCACTAACTGCGTTGATGATTGCCTTTTTTGTGATTTGGTACCATGACATTACATTTCCGGGCAATCTCTCCACACGTAGGACTTGTTCTATTGATTTCCCTACGAGTACCATGACATTACATTTCCGGGCAATCTCTCCACATTCTAGTTCTTGTGTGGTAGTTCATGGTGTATCGTACCATGACATTACATTTCCGGGCAATCTCTCCACCATGAAAATTAGCCTTAGAGGCTATGAATCGCATCAGTACCATGACATTACATTTCCGGGCAATCTCTCCACTCCTCACCAAGATTGTATGAGAGAGTTTTTTTGTACCATGACATTACATTTCCGGGCAATCTCTCCACTAATGCAAAATCAAAAACAACAAAAATCACCAGTACCATGACATTACATTTCCGGGCAATCTCTCCACAACATAATGGATATGGAACAGCTGACTTAAGTACCATGACATTACATTTCCGGGCAATCTCTCCACGAAGATCAAATTACTAATGAAACAGAAGCCTATGTACCATGACATTACATTTCCGGGCAATCTCTCCACTTACAAATCTGGGGAATGAATGTTGACAAGCGTACCATGACATTACATTTCCGGGCAATCTCTCCACCAAGTTTTTTGATGGTAATAGTTGCTGTCTCTTATAGTACCATGACATTACATTTCCGGGCAATCTCTCCACGATCTGATTAGATTTAATTGATGGTTGTCAACACGTACCATGACATTACATTTCCGGGCAATCTCTCCACTCTTTGCAAGGGATTACTCAAAAGGGTTTTCTGAAAGTACCATGACATTACATTTCCGGGCAATCTCTCCACATACAAGCGGTGGACATAATTTTAAAATCCCGTACCATGACATTACATTTCCGGGCAATTTCTCCACCAAAAAAGAAGGGAAACTATTGCTGATGTTCTAGTACCATGACATTACATTTCCGGGCAATCTCTCCACTTTGGATAACTCCTTTACCAGAAGTGAAAAGTACCATGACATTACATTTCCGGGCAATCTCTCCACAAAATGAAGCTAGATTATAATAGAGATAAAGGTACCATGACATTACATTTCCGGGCAATCTCTCCACAAAATATTTTCCAGTGTGGCAATATCCAAGTACCATGACATTACATTTCCGGGCAATCTCTCCACTCCAATTCTTGTTGATGCTGAAGTTCCAATTGAGTACCATGACATTACATTTCCGGGCAATCTCTCCACGTTAGAGCCTGGGGAATACATATTGCAAGCAGTACCATGACATTACATTTCCGGGCAATCTCTCCACCCTCATAAAAAAACGCCTGCGCCATTTGCAATGTACCATGACATTACATTTCCGGGCAATCTCTCCACTCTTCAGATTCTTTAAGTAATGTTTTGGCAAAGTACCATGACATTACATTTCCGGGCAATCTCTCCACTCTGTTTAGTGGAAACCAGATTTGCGGGTCGACGTACCATGACATTACATTTCCGGGCAATCTCTCCACTTAACGTTCCCACCATATTGGTACTCAATATGGTACCATGACATTACATTTCCGGGCAATCTCTCCACCTGATACGTTTAACGATGTAGATAAAGGTGAGTACCATGACATTACATTTCCGGGCAATCTCTCCACTTGGAATGCTCATCATGGTGATGGGCATGGCAAGGTACCATGACATTACATTTCCGGGCAATCTCTCCACCATGGCTGCCTGTCCAGATTGAGCAATCAATCTGGAGTACCATGACATTACATTTCCGGGCAATCTCTCCACTTTAGCTCCCATATAACCCCCCTCGAAGATAGTACCATGACATTACATTTCCGGGCAATCTCTCCACTTTTGAAAACCGAAAAATCGGTACTTTCCGAAAGTACCATGACATTACATTTCCGGGCAATCTCTCCACTCTTCCTCTTGGAAATTCAGGGATTCTTGGCGTACCATGACATTACATTTCCGGGCAATCTCTCCACATATTATTAAATTATTACAAATCTTCATGAAGGTACCATGACATTACATTTCCGGGCAATCTCTCCACTGACGCGCCTGTTATTGCCAATGCCATTTCAGACTGTACCATGACATTACATTTCCGGGCAATCTCTCCACCCCCCCGAACAACTATTGTGGCACTGCCATTCTGAGTACCATGACATTACATTTCCGGGCAATCTCTCCACTTGGGTTCTTGCTGAAGAAAATATAGAGAGTACCATGACATTACATTTCCGGGCAATCTCTCCACTTAGACCTTTAACCTCATAAACTAAACAACTCATGTACCATGACATTACATTTCCGGGCAATCTCTCCACCATCACGGTGGCTTGAAAGAAGCATCGCTGGTCGTACCATGACATTACATTTCCGGGCAATCTCTCCACGTTTGGTTTTAGTTTTTAATGTTAGTTTGGTGTACCATGACATTACATTTCCGGGCAATCTCTCCACTTTTTCATCAGATTATGGCCAAATTGTTGTTTGTACCATGACATTACATTTCCGGGCAATCTCTCCACCCCAGGAATGGCTTCCATATGATCCTCGATTAGGGTACCATGACATTACATTTCCGGGCAATCTCTCCACACTTGATGGATTTCAAAAATGGCGAAATTTTTCGTACCATGACATTACATTTCCGGGCAATCTCTCCACCAAGTTACTATTTACAGGACAAGGCCATAAAGTACCATGACATTACATTTCCGGGCAATCTCTCCACTAAAAAAAAATTTTTTCAGCCTTGAAAGAGGCTGTACCATGACATTACATTTCCGGGCAATCTCTCCACTTTAAAAAAACTGCCAAAAAACCTAAAAGGAGGTAGTACCATGACATTACATTTCCGGGCAATCTCTCCACCTTCTATTAAAGGTGTTGAAACAAATCAACTGTACCATGACATTACATTTCCGGGCAATCTCTCCACAATTAATTAAATTTTCACGCCCACTCGTGAGTACCATGACATTACATTTCCGGGCAATCTCTCCACTTATAAGTTTGATAGTGTCAGGTATATTTGGTGTACCATGACATTACATTTCCGGGCAATCTCTCCACACTAGCGGCTATCGTCATCCGGCTCGTTTTTGAAGTACCATGACATTACATTTCCGGGCAATCTCTCCACACTAAAAGCAGATGAATCCCAACAAGTTACAAAAGTACCATGACATTACATTTCCGGGCAATCTCTCCACTATTCTGGATATTATACGTTCTTCAAGAGATTGTACCATGACATTACATTTCCGGGCAATCTCTCCACAGTATTGTATACTTCAAGAATGCAGGGGAAAATGTACCATGACATTACATTTCCGGGCAATCTCTCCACTTTTTGCATGTTCACAATGGAAAGAAATGACAAGTACCATGACATTACATTTCCGGGCAATCTCTCCACCTAATGGTAATCGTTGCTGTGCTCATTTCAGGAATGGGTACCATGACATTACATTTCCGGGCAATCTCTCCACTTAGCAATTGAAGCTAATGATATTCAGTTACCAGTACCATGACATTACATTTCCGGGCAATCTCTCCACGGGGGGCAGAACGATGCAACTAATGAAGAGTACCATGACATTACATTTCCGGGCAATCTCTCCACGATTTTAAGTATACAATAGCTCGCTTAGGAAGTACCATGACATTACATTTCCGGGCAATCTCTCCACTTAATTATAAAACATAGAACTTCTCCGTTGTTGTACCATGACATTACATTTCCGGGCAATCTCTCCACTAAAACGGTAAAGTCTATGAAAGGAGACGCCGTACCATGACATTACATTTCCGGGCAATCTCTCCACCGTGTAGGTGGTAAGGAGAGAATTGTTATTCAGTACCATGACATTACATTTCCGGGCAATCTCTCCACTAAAATTAAATCTAATCCTCCCCCATCACAAGTACCATGACATTACATTTCCGGGCAATCTCTCCACACCATGACTTAACTCTTTATTAGCTCAACAGCGTACCATGACATTACATTTCCGGGCAATCTCTCCACCAAGGAGGTTTACTATGATGTCACAAGAAAGCTTGTACCATGACATTACATTTCCGGGCAATCTCTCCACAAGGATTTGACTTTAGTAGTTTGGAAGTAGATGTACCATGACATTACATTTCCGGGCAATCTCTCCACATTAAAGATATGAGAACATATTGTCTAATGTATGGAGTACCATGACATTACATTTCCGGGCAATCTCTCCACTCAGTGAATTTTAATATTCACTGAACAAGTGAATATTAAAATTAACAACCTTGATGGAATTGCTGCGTACCATGACATTACATTTCCGGGCAATCTCTCCACAACTGTGCTGACAGGCACAGTTTTAATTTCAATAAGTACCATGACATTACATTTCCGGGCAATCTCTCCACGGTGTTAAACAACTACTGTCGTCTTCCCCAAATCTGTACCATGACATTACATTTCCGGGCAATCTCTCCACTTATTAGCCCTGAAAGGGCGTAATATATTCTTACGTACCATGACATTACATTTCCGGGCAATCTCTCCACTTTCATGATGGTGTTGTCGGAATTATTTATGTACCATGACATTACATTTCCGGGCAATCTCTCCACCCATTGGGGTTTTCCAAACGTTGTTGTTACCAAGGTACCATGACATTACATTTCCGGGCAATCTCTCCACGTTCCTCCGCATACAAGAGTGACACAAAAAGAAGGTACCATGACATTACATTTCCGGGCAATCTCTCCACGTTCCTAAAGGATTATTTCAAAGGGATTCTAAAGTACCATGACATTACATTTCCGGGCAATCTCTCCACTCTTTTTTCAAATTTCACAGAAATTTGAAAAAAGTACCATGACATTACATTTCCGGGCAATCTCTCCACGAATTAAATTCTGTAATTGACGAGAAAGTTAGTGGTACCATGACATTACATTTCCGGGCAATCTCTCCACATTGGATGCAGATGAAGTTCAAGCTGTGATTGAGTACCATGACATTACATTTCCGGGCAATCTCTCCACCAGAATCAGATCGCGCAAAAAAAGGAAAAACTAGTACCATGACATTACATTTCCGGGCAATCTCTCCACGCCTGGCATGTCAATATAGTCGCGGCAGCAGCGTACCATGACATTACATTTCCGGGCAATCTCTCCACTGAAAATACCTCTTCTCCTCCTTTTGTTTTTTCGTACCATGACATTACATTTCCGGGCAATCTCTCCACAGGATGGATTACTATAATGCTAAAACTGGTGTACCATGACATTACATTTCCGGGCAATCTCTCCACAAAGATATGATGAAATTAGATCTACCAAAAAAAGGTACCATGACATTACATTTCCGGGCAATCTCTCCACAAAGAAAAAAATAAAGATTCTCTTGGTCGCTGGGGTACCATGACATTACATTTCCGGGCAATCTCTCCACCCAAAATCGTTTTCTTTAACGGCAAAAAACCTGAGGGTACCATGACATTACATTTCCGGGCAATCTCTCCACTAGAAGCTCGTAATGCTTTGTTAAAGTCAGATGTACCATGACATTACATTTCCGGGCAATCTCTCCACCAGACTAAAAAAGCATCTCAGCGAAAACGAGGCGTACCATGACATTACATTTCCGGGCAATCTCTCCACGGCTCTCATGATAGCTCTGGTTGAATTTTTGGTTTGTACCATGACATTACATTTCCGGGCAATCTCTCCACCGCAGTCAAGTTACTTTTATTAATATTGATATTGGTACCATGACATTACATTTCCGGGCAATCTCTCCACTTTTTAGGAGGATATCATGAAATATTTTTTAAATGTACCATGACATTACATTTCCGGGCAATCTCTCAACAACTATTATCAATCTAACACTCAATCTTTCCTAGTACCATGACATTACATTTCCGGGCAATCTCTCCACTTCTTTAGTGTTGATGCCGCATTACCGGCTGAGTACCATGACATTACATTTCCGGGCAATCTCTCCACCATATCCACAGTAATTTCTGTATGATGTGTATAAGTACCATGACATTACATTTCCGGGCAATCTCTCCACAATTGTCGAAGATCTTTCATGCCCCCAAAACCGTACCATGACATTACATTTCCGGGCAATCTCTCCACATTAATTAAAGTCGGTCATGGTAAAATTGGTACCATGACATTACATTTCCGGGCAATCTCTCCACCACAGCTCAAGCTGCACTGAGAACTGCATCTGATAGTACCATGACATTACATCTCTCCACTTTCAAAGAAATATAACGGCTATTGGATTTTGTACCATGACATTACATTTCCGGGCAATCTCTCCACCACAGCTCAAGCTGCACTGAGAACTGCATCTGATAGTACCATGACATTACATCTCTCCACTTTCAAAGAAATATAACGGCTATTGGATTTTGTACCATGACATTACATTTCCGGGCAATCTCTCCACTATTCTATCTTTTTCTTAACAACTGGAACAGGTACCATGACATTACATTTCCGGGCAATCTCTCCACGTCCAGGAAGCATTACAGTACCTAATTTTAGTACCATGACATTACATTTCCGGGCAATCTCTCCACGGTGTTCTGGGAACAGAAGGGTTGGGACCCTTCGGTACCATGACATTACATTTCCGGGCAATCTCTCCACTAGAGCAAATTCTGAAGTTAAAATTGTAGTACCATGACATTACATTTCCGGGCAATCTCTCCACTAAGTATTGTGAAGAAGAGTAGAGATTTAAGTACCATGACATTACATTTCCGGGCAATCTCTCCACATACGCAGATGCCAAGTCATATTTTTTTAAAAAGTACCATGACATTACATTTCCGGGCAATCTCTCCACCATCCAGATTTCATCAATGGTTTAGGAAACTACGTACCATGACATTACATTTCCGGGCAATCTCTCCACTTTGGGAGTGGGAATTCTAGATTCTGGTTTAGTACCATGACATTACATTTCCGGGCAATCTCTCCACGCATAAAATGGCTTTGGGGTATTTGTATAATTTGTACCATGACATTACATTTCCGGGCAATCTCTCCACACCATCCTGGTTATCTTTTGATGTTAATACAAGGGGTACCATGACATTACATTTCCGGGCAATCTCTCCACAAAACAAAAAAGGAAATCAAAATTGAAAAAAAGTACCATGACATTACATTTCCGGGCAATCTCTCCACATCCCTCGCAATTCCTGCGTCTGGAATCCCCTGTACCATGACATTACATTTCCGGGCAATCTCTCCACAGAGTTATGGGAGTTTAGGATAGAAGTTTAGGATAGAAATAGTTAGTACCATGACATTACATTTCCGGGCAATCTCTCCACTGACAAAAACGATATCTTCCTGAAAACACAAAGTACCATGACATTACATTTCCGGGCAATCTCTCCACTTTTTTTTAATCCTACCAATAATCGTTTTGAGTACCATGACATTACATTTCCGGGCAATCTCTCCACATTACTTCTAGTATTGAAGGCAACAATCTAAGTACCATGACATTACATTTCCGGGCAATCTCTCCACCCCAATTTCAGATCTCATGATCGGCAAAAAGGTACCATGACATTACATTTCCGGGCAATCTCTCCACAAATCAAAGGCTGGGAGCGGGTTGAAAATGAGAGTACCATGACATTACATTTCCGGGCAATCTCTCCACCTTTTGAGGTCCATGGGCGAGAAGGAGTCTTGTGTACCATGACATTACATTTCCGGGCAATCTCTCCACACGAGCATGGGCGCCAAGCATTTGGCGTCAAGTACCATGACATTACATTTCCGGGCAATCTCTCCACCAAATATGGGAAATTTTTCAGGTCTAATTCTAAGGTACCATGACATTACATTTCCGGGCAATCTCTCCACACATCCTCAGTGCTGAGGTGCGTAAAACTCAGTACCATGACATTACATTTCCGGGCAATATCTCCACGATGGCATTGATTATGAGATGAAAACCGAAGTACCATGACATTACATTTCCGGGCAATATCTCCACTTTTAAAAGGTCACACAATAGATCAGAATTTCAGTACCATGACATTACATTTCCGGGCAATATCTCCACCCACAAATGAAGATATGGCAATTCATGAAATGTACCATGACATTACATTTCCGGGCAATATCTCCACTTTTTGTATGCGGCACCTGGCGAAATTAGGAATGTACCATGACATTACATTTCCGGGCAATATCTCCACTCTTTAATTCTTGCTGTTTTGATCAATTTAGCCAAGTACCATGACATTACATTTCCGGGCAATATCTCCACAAAAAAAAGTTCTAAATGATTTCAAAACACAAGGTACCATGACATTACATTTCCGGGCAATATCTCCACCGATGCGCCCACAGTAGCCAATGAAATCTCAGTACCATGACATTACATTTCCGGGCAATATCTCCACAAGATGCAGCAGATACTGTAATTGATTTGATGGTACCATGACATTACATTTCCGGGCAATATCTCCACAAACAGATTGAAGATCACAGAAATAGAATCGGTACCATGACATTACATTTCCGGGCAATATCTCCACTACAAAAAAGTTGTCATGCTAAACATCAACTCGTACCATGACATTACATTTCCGGGCAATATCTCCACCCAACAGCAAAAACGATTACTGCTCAAGATAAGTACCATGACATTACATTTCCGGGCAATATCTCCACTCAAAAATGGGATGTCAAAATCCTGAAATAAAACGTACCATGACATTACATTTCCGGGCAATATCTCCACAGTTGTTGTGCGCGATTTCACTCCAGGTGCAACTGTACCATGACATTACATTTCCGGGCAATATCTCCACTCCAGTTTCTGGTGACATTAATTTAAATGGAAAAGTACCATGACATTACATTTCCGGGCAATATCTCCACTTCTTGAAGCTGAGTTTGCAGGAATCGAAGTTGGTACCATGACATTACATTTCCGGGCAATATCTCCACCTGATTTGATTATTAAAACGGTAAAGTCTATGTACCATGACATTACATTTCCGGGCAATATCTCCACAAATTTTTTGGATTTCCCTGATCAGTACAAATGGTACCATGACATTACATTTCCGGGCAATATCTCCACATTGCTCGGGATCGATGGAATCATTATATCCCATGTACCATGACATTACATTTCCGGGCAATATCTCCACAACAAATTTTTACCAATGATGATTTTGTGCGAAGTACCATGACATTACATTTCCGGGCAATATCTCCACACTTTTATTCACTGGTGCGATTGGCCAAAAGAAGTACCATGACATTACATTTCCGGGCAATATCTCCACGACAAAATAGATCAACCCGAACCGAGATTTCCGTACCATGACATTACATTTCCGGGCAATATCTCCACAAAGGGGGTGAGTTCAATAGGGAACAGGGGGATTGTACCATGACATTACATTTCCGGGCAATATCTCCACTTTTAATTCTTCAATTTCTTTGGCTGAAACTGTACCATGACATTACATTTCCGGGCAATATCTCCACGACCGGGGTTGGCTCTTAAGGGGTCGGCCTGCAGTACCATGACATTACATTTCCGGGCAATATCTCCACTAATGATCAATATGTGGAGGCTACTTCAAATTTGTGTACCATGACATTACATTTCCGGGCAATATCTCCACAAAAAAAATGATTCATTAGTAACGGGGTTGAGTACCATGACATTACATTTCCGGGCAATATCTCCACTGCTGAAAAAGCTGCTGAAGCAAAACCTTTAGTACCATGACATTACATTTCCGGGCAATATCTCCACGTTAGCTTAGAAATTTTTTTTAGTTTTTAAAATTGTACCATGACATTACATTTCCGGGCAATATCTCCACCTGATTTTTTTGATGCGGTTAGCTTAGAATTCAAGTACCATGACATTACATTTCCGGGCAATATCTCCACATAAAATATCTCCTCAGCCGACGCAGCCAGCCCGTACCATGACATTACATTTCCGGGCAATATCTCCACCCTACGCCCCTCGCAATGAAAAAGGGTTGGCAGGTACCATGACATTACATTTCCGGGCAATATCTCCACTTTTAATTAATGATTCCCGGAGGCGGAAGCTGAGTACCATGACATTACATTTCCGGGCAATATCTCCACACTAATAGAGATCGACAAAACCGATTTTTGTCGAAGTACCATGACATTACATTTCCGGGCAATATCTCCACATAAAAAGTAGTATATACGAGATAACAGGGAAAGTACCATGACATTACATTTCCGGGCAATATCTCCACTTTAAAAGTTCTCGGACGACTGATGAGAAGAAGTACCATGACATTACATTTCCGGGCAATATCTCCACGTGAGGCAAGGAATGTAATAGCTTTATTTTTTTAGTACCATGACATTACATTTCCGGGCAATATCTCCACTGTTCAAGCTGCTTTTAGAGTTGCATCTGAAATGTACCATGACATTACATTTCCGGGCAATATCTCCACCCCCCTTACTCAATCTCATCAGGTGGTTGAAGAATGCCCTTTAATATTTTAAAATTATAATAAAAATTGATTTGAATATTGATCATTTTTG
>Ga0272440_1003769_pt1 | contig 11166 bp, 11 predicted proteins | sample SSMMMBAug17_FD_192440 | JGI IMG/M metagenome (GOLD analysis project Ga0272440, IMG submission 192440) | Marine sediment archaeal communities from Little Sippewissett salt marsh, Falmouth, MA, United States - SSM-MMB-Aug17 | ecosystem: Environmental > Aquatic > Marine > Wetlands > Sediment ... | reverse complement strand
AGGGCTAAAAACAAGCCTACCATTTACCCAGGGCGTTGCCCTGGGCTGGTATGTTGCCGCCCTTTCAGGGCTAAGAAAAATAAAGTCTTTTTGGGAACTGGCAATTTTGGTTACACTCATTTCATTTATTCAGAAGCCTTTTTCTCATGAAAAGCTGGCTGTGAAAATTCGTGAAATAATGGATAATTAAGATGGGAGAAGCCTGGCATGAATTCATTCACATTTTATTAAGAGGACTATTGAATCAAACCGATGTCCGAGAATAAATGATAGACCTTCGCCCGCAAACGATTGTTGTTTTATATTGCAAAAGATTGTACATTAAAATCCAGCGTCTTTATAAATATGATTGCCAAAATGAAATTTTCAATGTATGATACAAAATATATCGAAAAATTCTGAATGCACCATATTAATATTAATCAATTTTAGAAGACATGGGCGCATGTGCGGAGCAGGAAAAAACCAGGGAATCGGTTTTCAAATGAAGGAACGAACATTAGGTTCGCACGTGAACAAATGAGTGCTGTCGAATCTCGTTCGATGGCAAACATTAGGTTCGACATGACAACTGTTGAATCTATTAACTTTCTCCTGACATACGCCCATAAAACACTCGATTTTAGTCTCTAAGATTTCAACATAAGCGTATATTGATTTTGACTATGAGGTTTTTTTATGGAAAAAAGAAAAAGGACACGCGTTGAATTTTCAACACAGGTCATTATTTCTGTCGATGGTTCGGAAATTGCCACACAGGCCAATTCAAAAGATCTCAGCTTGAATGGCCTGTTTGTCGATTCCGATGATTTATTGGATTTAGGTACAAAATGTCACGTTAAAGTCATTTTGCCCGGTGGGGTGAATGAAATCAGTTTAGAAATGGATGGAACAGTTACACGGCATGCACCGGGTGGGTTTGGTATTCTCTTTGAAGGTATGGATCCAGATAGTTTTGCACATTTAAAGAATATTGCGATGTACAACTCTGATGATCCGGATGCCATAGAAGAAGAAATTTTAAACGTGCCGCTCCGGTAATTACACACCTATGAAATGTTTGATTCATATTTGCTGTGCGCCTTGTGCGGTTTATCCCATTGAATGTCTAAAATCACAAGAATTTGACTTGATGGGATATTATTATAACCCGAATATTCATCCATATCAGGAATTTGACCGACGAAAACAAACGTTGTTGCAATATGCATCAAATATCGACCTTCAGATGATCTATGAAAATGATTATCCTCTGGAACAATGGATACAAAATGTATCTTATCGAGAAGCAAATCGGTGTCGATTCTGTTATCATGATCGGTTGAAAGGCACAGCCATTATTGCCCGAAAAGGTAAATTCGATTATTTTACCACCACATTACTATATAGTAAGTTTCAAAATCACGAATTGATCCATGAAATGGGCCTGAATCTGGAAAAAAAATTTGGCGTCAATTTTTATTATTCGGATTTTCGCAAGGGATGGAAACAAGGGATTGAAATATCCAAAAAATTGAATATGTATCGGCAACAATATTGTGGATGCATTTACAGCGAGAAAGAACGTTTTTATAAGCCATAATCCATATGTTCACGCAATTTATATATTTTATTGTCAGCCTTCTGATATATTCAACATATCAAAAACCAGATTATTACATCTTTTCAGATAATATTGCCATTATCCTGTTTAATGTATTGCTTTGTGTTTTTATTTTGCTGACCCGCACGATGTTCACACGTTTGGGAAGAGATATTCTTCATGGACAATGTGTGCTGCATTATGAAAGAATGGATAAACTGACCAATCGGTTGACAATCCTCGGACTGCTATTTTATACCCTTGATGTCTATGCATTGAATCTTAAAAAATTCATTGACTGGATCCCCCTGTTTCAACGTTTTCCCACTTTGACAGCATTATGCTTTTTACTCTTATTTTTTATATATATCAGTATTGTTTACTATTGGGAATACGAGATCTATTATTTACTGCATCCGGACAGCCCTGGTCGGGCAACATATATATATTCGAATTTATCATTCAGCCTGCCCATGTTATTGCCCTGGCTATTTATTTCACTGATTGGAGATGCTTTTCAGTTTATACCTGATGGTTCATTTAAGTCAATGATGTACAGTACGATTGGCGAAAACATCCAATTTGTAGTACTATTGATTCTCATTGCCTTATTTGCCCCAAAATTTATTAACAAATTGTGGCGATGTGTGCCTTTGCCTGAAGGTATCTACCGAGACTGTATTGATTCAACCTGTAAAAGTGCGGGAATCGGCTATTCAAATATTTTGTATTGGCCAATTTTTGGCGGAAAAATGATCACCGCAGGTGTCATGGGGCTGACTAAAAAATTTCGGTATATCCTTGTAACCCATGCATTGATAGAAACCCTCAATTTTGAAGAATTAAGGGGTGTAATCGCCCATGAAATCGGCCATGTCAAAAAAAAACATTTGATTAAATATTTTATTTCAGTCCTTTTATTTTCTTTTATAATCGTCAATATCGTAAATTCGGGATTATTCTTTTGTTACAAAATGCTGGGTCCAGACCATACTCATATGGCAACAATCTTGTTCACCTGTTTTATGATTTTATTTCTTGTGGTGTATTTTCGCCTAATTTTTGGTTATTTTATGCGCAATTTTGAGAGAGAAGCAGACATCTATGCATTTCAGATGATCGGTTCCGCAGCACCCTTGATATCAGCATTCAACAAAATTACGTTTTATAGTGGCCGTCCGCCCACACAACCCAACTGGCATCATTTCAGCATCGCACAACGCATTGCATACCTTGAACGATGTGAGGCCAATCCTGCATGGATTGACTATCACGACCGGAAGGTCAAAAAAAGCATTGCTGCATATCTTGTGGGCGTTTTTATCTTTATTGGTCTTAGCTTTCATTTGCCAGAATACACAAAAAACGATTTATTTATGATGCATGCCGAGGAAATCCTTGAAGCAGCTATTGAGAAAGAACCGAATAACACAGAACTTTATGACCTTTTAGGTGAAGCGGCCTTACTGAAAAACCAATATGCAAAAGCGATTTATGCGTATACCCTTTCATTGAAACTAAAACCTGATAATCCCGAAATACTAAATAATCTTGCATGGTTATATGCAACTTGTGATAATTTAGAATTGCGGAACCCCAAAAAAGCGCTTGAACTTGCGCAAAAAGCTGCTGAACTTAAATCCAGTCAATATATACTGGATACCCTGGCTGAAGCTTATTATGTGAATGGGTACTTTGAACAGGCTGTTCAGTTGGCCGAGAAAGTGATGAAAATGGATTTAAAGAATCCAGACTATCATGAAAAACAATTGGAAAAATTTAAACAGGCATTGCTCTGATTAAGTGAAAAAATATGTCTCTAAATTTCAAATGGAATGTCCCATGTGTTGTCCCAAAAACGTTGTATATTGTAGCAACACCCATTGGTCATATGGAAGACATGACTATTCGGGCAATCAAAATTCTAAAACAGGTCGATCTGATTGCGGCTGAGGACACACGCGAAACACAAAAACTGCTTAAGCATTATCAGATTCATACACCGATGCTTGCTTGTCATGATCATAACGAATCTGAATGTGCTAAAACCATTATTAAAAAACTGATGAATGGAAAGACGATTGCGCTTGTGTCTGATGCCGGTACACCCTCGATTTCAGATCCTGGGTATCGTGTTGTTTCAATGGTCATAAAACAAGGTTTGTCAGTCGTGCCAGTTCCGGGTGTTTCTGCTCTTATGACGGCCTTGTGTGTGTCAGGATTACCTACAGATGCATTTGTTTTTCAAGGTTTTTTACCCAAAAAGCAAGGAAAACGACAAAAAATTTTAAAGCAATTATCTTTGGAAACAGGCACCCTAGCCTTCTATGAATCGCCCAAAAGAATTATTTCCCTGCTTGAAGATGTGCTTAAAATCTTTGGTGATCGTCCGGCGATGATTGGGCGGGAATTGACAAAACCTTATGAAGAATGTATTCGTGGAAATCTGACTTCAATTCTGCGCATTCTTTTACAGAAAAAAGCAATTAAAGGTGAATTCACCCTTTTAGTGGGAGGGTGCAATACAAAACATGATTTTGACAAAGAATCTCTGCATCAACAAATAGCGGATTTTTTGAATGATCATAAAGAGTTGCCGCTTTCACAAAATGTCAAAACTCTGGTGAAACTATTGGGGGAATCCAGAAAAAAAATTTATGATATTGCCTTACAGATAAAAAATAATCAATAAAATGAATATACTTAATCCAGTCATTCTAACAGTGCCCTATCAATTTTCAAATTTTTCGATGCCGCAGCGGGTGAAAGCGATTAGTAAATTATCAAGGGAAACAGTATTTATTTCAGCGCATTTGAGCCATTTAAAAATTAGAGATTTACGACAAGCATCAACCGGAATGCCAATGCCTGACAATGATGTATACTGGTCTGTCTCCCATAAACCTAAATATGTATGCGGCGTGGTATCGGAACAGCGCATTGGTATTGATATCGAGGAAATTCGCCCGCAACAGCAGTCCATGTATGACTATGTTGCATCTGAAAAAGAATGGAATTGCATTGATGGTGACCGCTCCAAACGCTCCTTCTTTCGCTGCTGGACAGCAAAAGAAGCGGTTTTAAAAGCTGTAGGAACTGGTATTGTGGACTTACTGAAATGTCAGGTGATTAAAGATTTAGGGGCTTCGGCCATGCTGTTGCATTATCATGATCGTCAATGGCAGGTCGCCCATTACTATTTAAACCATCATATTGCTGCCATTACGCATGATGATCATGATAAAATTGTGTGGCAGTTATTATGAAACACTTCAAAAAATGTGATTATGATAAAGAAAAATTTATTTATAAAATATGGAGTAATCATACTGGTCTCACTGTTTTGCGCCTGCGGCACAGAAAAAAAAATGCGGCCAGGTCTTTTTTTATTAGATTCAAATCAGGTTAAACAGATCAAATGGGGGGATGATCGCAGTTTTAACGATCTAAATATTGCAATCAATCAATCCATCTCTTATTACAAACGATTGCCACAACGTTACCGGTTAAAATACAACCATTTGAAATATTCGCCGCAGGAAATGATTACATCAATGACGATTTTTAAAAATCTAATTGAAAATGCGAAGCCTGCGGATCTTGCACAAATAATTGACAAACACTTTTATGTATTTGAAAGTCGAAATTCCGATCAACAGGCTTTTTTTACAGCATATTATGAACCAGTTCTTGTGGGATGTGTCCAACGATCCAGCCAGTATCCTGTTCCTTTATATGAAATGCCGCCTGATCTTACGCGTGTTCATCTCGGCGCTTTTCATACGAAATATAAAGGTGCGTGGATAACCGGTCGGGTCAAAGGAAAAACTTTTGTACCTTATGAAAGCCGAGATGAAATTGTATATAAAAATGCCTTGGAAAGTCGTGCGGAAGTCATCGCGTTTGTTAAAAACCATGTTGAGTTGTTTTTTTTACAAATTCAAGGATCTGGAAAAGTTTGTTTTGAAAAGGACAATACATGTATCCGCGTCAATTACGCCGGCCAAAATGGGCATCCCTATCGTGCAGTGGGCCGTCTCCTCAAAGATGATATTCCCAAAGAAAAAATGTCATTGCAGGCAATCAAAGACTATTTGTATGCCCATCCGGACGACATCCGAAGGGTATTAAAGTATAATCCAAGCTATACCTTTTTTAGAGTTGTTGACAAGGGACCATTGGGCAACATTGAAGTACCTTTGACAGCATGGCGATCCATTGCAATGGATCATAAACTGATTCCCAAAGGTGGGCTGGCTTTCTATCAAACGACCATACCCGAATATGAAAACGACAGCATCAAATCCTGGCAACCTGTTCAGTGTTTTGCATTGGTTCAGGACACGGGTGGGGCAATTCGTGGACATGGCCGTGCGGATATTTTCCTGGGCGGTGGCAAAGATGCTGAAAAATTGGCAGGCCCAATGCAACAGACAGGTCGTGTCATTCTGCTTGTTGCACGAAAAGAATATATCGAACTTAAAAAGCCGATAATTGATTAAGGAATACCTTGAAAATAACCTCCCTATTTATTGATTTTGTTCGTTTTGAGGTAAATGTACTGTAGAGACGTAGCATGCAACGTCTCTACACGACCTTATTTTTTTTTGGACGATAAAAAAAATGAACATGTTATTTTCCGAGCATTCCTAAGAATGAAAAGAGGTATCAGGCAATGATTCTTTCTTTCCATCCATTGATCGAAGCAGATAAAAACATTCTATGCGCGGGGCGAGAACCCGGAGATGCAGAAAAAAAAGCCATTCAGAAAGCACACGCTGTCATTCTTCCACAGGGATGCCGGCTGAGTTTGTACCAGATGGCAGTAGCGCATTGTCACCATGTTTTTCCCAATTATGATGCCATGATTCAGTATCCGGGTAAAACCGGACAGGTTCGCTTGTTTCAAAAATGGGGGGTACCGCATCCCAAAAGCCTTGTATTTGAATCACTAGATCAATGGTATAACATAAAAAATATGAAAATTCACTTTCCATGCGTTTTTAAGTTTTCATGGGGGGGGGAAGGGCACACAGTCTTCTATCTAGAATCGCAAAAAAATCTGGATACACATATTGATCAGGCAAAAAAATACGAAAGAACTGGTCAATATGGTTTTATCATACAAGAATATGTGCCTTGTCAGGGACGAAGCCTTCGGATGGTCATTGTAAATCGAACGATTGCGTCCTATTGGCGCGTTCAATCTGACTCCTTTTATTCCAATATCTCAAAAGGTGCGACCATTGCATATGATATCGAACCCGATCTTGTTGAATCTGCCAGAGAGATGATGATTAATTTTTGTAATAAAACGCATATCAATCTGGCGGGCTTTGATTTTATCTTTCATGAAAAACATCGTAAGCCTCTGTTTCTGGAAATAAATTATTTTTTTGGACGAAAAGGTCTCGGTGGTGGAGAGGCATTTTATAAGATGCTTGTAACAGCTATAAAGGATTGGTTGAAAAGTGTCGATAAGAACCATAATTAATACTTGATGTTCAAGTTTTTATCAATCTACCGCAGATCGTTAACAGGCGCTGCCTGGAAATGAGATGTCGGAGCATACACCCACTGTCAACCTGGTATTTCGCCAGATAAACAGCAATGGAGGTTTATTATGTCAGACATAACCCTTACGCCATTAACCAAACCAATTTCACCATCGGTGAATCAACAGCAAGCAAAAAAACCCTATCAACCACCGGCAAACAATGCCCAGGAAAACGATACGATTCATCTGGTATCCAAAGAATCAAATAAAATTGGGAACTATAGTGATCTTACGCTTCTTCCCCAAAAAAGAGAAAAGGTCGATGATCCAACATTTGGAGAAAAAGAATCCTTTCAGAAATCCCAAAAATTGTTTTACAAAGAAAAAGAATTGGCGATAAAACGATCGGAATTGCCCTTTGTAAAAGATGAAAAAGTTCGGGAAAAGCTGGAATCAGATATCTATCACCTGAACCTGAAGCTTGAAGCATTAAAAAAATCGGATAGTGGGCCCAAAATCGATGGCGCGCAATTTCGATTAAATGAAGATGACGATGGATTTTATGTAGAATTAATTAACGTGGAACAGGATGTGGTGATAAAAGAATTTTCTGAAGAAAATTTTGAGGACATTTTAAGGCAAACGTCAGATCCTAATAATATGGGCGTATTGTTGGATTTATTTGCATAATATGTTAGATCCCTTTGCAGATATGGGCGATAATGATTTTATTGCCCGAGAAAAATACAAGGCAAGAGAATTACGTCAAACACAATGGTGGAAACGTAAATGTGCAAAAGGGATATGTTATTATTGTGGTCAAAAAGTCTCCCCCAAAAAATTGACAATGGATCATATCATTCCAATCAGCCGGGGGGGGAAAACGACCAAAAGCAATGTCACGCCAGCCTGTAAAGAATGCAACACCAAAAAAAAGACCATGTTACCATTTGAATGGCAGGCGTATGTCAGCAAAAATCCTCAGGACATTAATTGACACATTGAAAAATTTTATTTCCTTAAAACTGATTGTCATCGCGATCATTGCTGCCATGATCAGCGGTAGTGTCATTGGCGGACTGATCGTATTAAAGCTTGACTTGCCGGAAATCAGACAATTGGACCATATGCGTCCGCCATCAACCACGCATATTTATAGTCGAAATGATCGCTTGTTGGATGAATGGTTTATTGAAAAAAGAGAACATCTCTCATATTCAGAAATTCCGCAACTTTTGATCCAGGCAATACTTACAACTGAAGATCGTTCGTTTTATTCTCATAATGGCGTTTGTATTCGAGGTATTATTCGGGCAATATTTAAAGATATCATTGCGGGCAAGTACGTTGAAGGTGCCAGTACCATCACACAGCAACTGGCCAAAACACTTTTTTTAACCCATGAAAAAAAAATTACCCGCAAAGTAAAAGAAGCGATTCTGGCATTTCAATTGGAACGTCGGTACACCAAAAATGAAATTCTCACACGATATCTCAATCAAGTCTATTTTGGAAGTGGGGCATATGGAATCAAATCGGCTGCGAAACTTTATTTTGGAAAAAATATGAAAGAACTGACCCTTTCCGAGTGCGCATTGATTGCCGGCCTTCCAAAAGCGCCATCCTGGTATTCTCCCTTAATCAATATTAAAAAAGCCACCAAACGAAGAAATATTGTACTCAAACAAATGTTTGATACAGACATTATCTCAAAATCAGAATACTTGAACGCAGTAGAAAAACCAATCTCTTTAAAAAAAATTGAACAGACGCAAGATAAACCCAATTTTTTTTTAGAAACTGTAAGAACTTCCCTTGAAGAACAATTTGATTCGGAATATATCTATCAAAAAGGCTTGAGCGTTCAAACAACCATTGATACCGATTTACAGTGTGCATCTGAACAGGCTGTGGAAAACCACCTGAAAAATATTGAGAATCGAAATACCAACCTGTTGAAAGGAGATCTTCAAGCTGCAGCAGTTGTGATTGAAAACAATTCAGGCCATATTCTAGCAATGCTGGGAGGAAGAAAACAAGAGGAAAACTATTACAATCGTGCATTAAAAGCCAGACGTCAACCTGGATCAGCAATCAAACCATTGATTTATGCCTATGCAATCGAAGCTGGATACTCTCAGGCATCGTTGATTCTGGATGCACCGGTTATTTATGGAGATTGGCGACCCAAGAACTATTCTAAAGGATATTCAGGTGATATTACATTACGAAAAGCCCTTGCCCTTTCTCTCAATATCCCCTGTGTGCGTTTATTGGATCAGCTGGGTTTGCCCCCTGTATTGGGTTTTTGTAAAAAGATGGGGCTCGAAATCAGTTACAATCAAAATCTGACATTTGCATTGGGTAGTTCTGAAGTCAGCTTACTGGAGTTGACATCTGCTTATATGGTCTTTGTCAATCAGGGAATTTTTGTTTATCCCGAGGTGATTCGTCAGGTAAAAGATCGGCGTGGGAGGGTACTATGGGTGAAACGCCCTCAAAAACATTGGGTCATGTCAAAAGCTGGTGCGGCAATCATGTGTGATATGCTAAAAGCTGTTGTAAAGCAAGGAACTGCAAAAAATGCGCAGGTTCTGGGTTTTCCGGTTGCTGGAAAAACCGGTACCACTGATAACTGTAAAGATGCCTGGTTTATAGGATTTTCTGCTGATATCTGTATCGGTGTCTGGGTGGGGACCGACACCAATAAAACCATTGGCCCAAAAGAAACAGGAGGAAGAACCGCTTTGCCCATCTGGATTGATATTATGAAAGCAGTTTGTCAAAAATATGGTAAAAAATCTTTTGATATTCCTGAAAATACAATGTATGTATCTGTTGATGTTAATACTGGAAAAGTAAATCAAAGTCCGCATTCAACGTTGATGTTAATTAAAAAGTAAGGAAATTAAAACAATTGAAAATATTAATCGCAGATGACTCCGAAATGACCCGAATGATTCTTCAAGGTCGCCTGACACAATGGGGATATGAAATTATTAGCGCCAGAGATGGCTATGAGGCATGGAATATTCTGAAAAAAAAGGGCAGTCCCAGAATTATTTTACTTGACTGGATGATGCCCAATATGAATGGCATTGATCTATGTAGAAAAATTCGTCAACACATCAAAGAACCATATATTTATATCATTTTGTTAACTGCCAAGAAAGGAAAACAAGACTTCATTGAAGCAATGGATGCTGGCGCAGATGATTTTATTTCCAAACCTTTTGATCCACACATATTAAAAGTCCGCCTCAGGGCAGGCAAGCGAATTATAAATCTTCAAAATGAATTAATTACTGCCCGGGAAAAACTTCGTATTCAGGCGACCCATGATTCCCTGACACAATTGTGTAACAGAGCAGAATTGATGAACATGATGGCGCGTGAATTATCAAGATCTCGGCGCGATAATTCATCAATTGGTATTTTGATGATTGACATTGATTTTTTTAAATCAATCAATGATACGCATGGTCATCTTGTGGGGGATGAAATTTTGATAAAACTGGCAGACCAAATGAGACAATGTACCCGACGCTATGATACCATCGGACGTTATGGGGGAGAGGAATTTATCATTGTTTTGCCGCAATGTGGTGAATCTGAAGTTCATTGCGTTGCTGAACGACTTCGTCAAACAGTTTGTAATGATGACTATGAAACACAGGAAGGGCCTGTTCATGTATCAATCAGTTTAGGGGCAACATGGGTGACACCATCTGAACAGAAATGTGATGAGGTGAATTTAATCAAGGTTGCTGATCAAGCCCTTTATGCGGCCAAACATCAGGGGCGTAACAGGACAATTATTTTTGATTTTCAGGCAATGAAGGGCATAAATAACTAAATAACAGTGTCTATTTAATCAGTCAGACTCGTCAGACTTGTCTGACTTTGTCCGACCTGTCCGACCTTTCCCCGATCATGAAACTTATATTATTGATGCTTTCCTTCGGATAGGTCTACAAGTGTATACATTTTTTTTCTTAGCCCTGAAAGGGCGGCAACATACCAGCCCAGGGCAACGCCCTGGGTAAAGATTAACCAATATTTAAGCCCTGTAAGGGCGCAACATAAA
>Ga0272440_1003768_pt1 | contig 11171 bp, 9 predicted proteins | sample SSMMMBAug17_FD_192440 | JGI IMG/M metagenome (GOLD analysis project Ga0272440, IMG submission 192440) | Marine sediment archaeal communities from Little Sippewissett salt marsh, Falmouth, MA, United States - SSM-MMB-Aug17 | ecosystem: Environmental > Aquatic > Marine > Wetlands > Sediment ... | reverse complement strand
GCCACTGGTGAAGAAGCTTATTCTATGGCCATTGTATTGAAAGAAGCTGGTATTTATGAACGCTCTCGAATATATGCGACAGATTTTAATGAAGAAGTCATTCGAAAAGCCAGAGAAGGCATTTATCCCATTGATAGTATCATCAAATATGGCAATAATTATAACAGACTCACAGGAACAAAAAATTTTTCAAAATATTATACAGCTCGCTATGATTATGCGATTATGGATCGATCCTTGCGGAGAAATATTATTTTTTCAGATTACAATTTGGTCACAGACCATGTTTTTTGTGAAATGGATTTAATTGTTTGCAGAAATGTTTTGATCTATTTCAATAAAAAACTTCAAAATCGTGTCATAAGCCTTTTTATAGACAGTCTTACACCAAAAGGCTATTTATGCCTTGGTCTTCAGGAAAGCATTAAGTTTTCCGATTATGCCGATCATTTTATTGAAATTGCCAGAAAAGAAAAGATATACCAGAAAAAATAATGATATATGACTTTGTTTTGGATAAAAAAAAGACCGGTTATAAAAAAAACCGGTCTTTTTCTTAATTCATCACAATAATTGGCTGTATTAAATTTTATAGCCTTTTCGAACTGCGATGCGATGTCGCCGCATGGCTTCACGCAATTTACGTCGTCGATATTCGCTGGGCTTTTCATAGCTTTTTTTGAGCTTAAGCCGCTTAAAAAGACCATCATTTTGAATTTTTTTCTTTAAAATGCGAATGGCCTTCTCGACATCGTTATCAATAACTTTGACTTCAAGGTCTTTCAATAATCTCGCCCCCTTTATGTCAATTTATAAACTTCAAATTATTATTGAAGTTTGGAAAGCAATTCTTCACTGACTTCTTTAACCCCAGGTTTTCCATCCAATGTGATATATTTAACATCACCTTTATTTTTGAAATAATAAGCAGCAGCCAGCGTACCGGTATCGGTATCATAATAAATATTATGTCGTTTGCTAATAGCTGATTCATCCTGATCATCAGAGCGGGTTTTCAATTCGCCGCCGCATACACGACAAATATCACCATTTGGCTTAATGGCATCAATAAAAATATTATTGGGATGATTATTATCTTTCTGGCAGATGCGACGCCCCATAATTCTGTTTTTAGCAATTTCTCTGTCCAGTTCCAGTTCAACAACAATATCCAGATCCATTGATGCAGCTTTTAAAGCCTCATCCAGTTTTTCAGATTGATTTTTGTTTCTGGGAAAACCATCTAATAACCATCCATTTTTACAATCATCTTGTTTCAGACGATCCAATATCATTGGAATCGTGATGTCATCAGGAACAAGCTCTCCTTTGTCAATAAAACTTTTGGCTTTTGCACCCAATTCTGTACCCTTGGAAATATTATCGCGAAAAATTGCGCCAGATTCAATATGTGCCATACCATATTTGTCTTTAATAATTTTTCCCTGTGTACCTTTACCGCCCCCATTGGGACCGAAAATTAAAATATTCATGAATGTTCTCCTTTCTGAACCATATTTTACAAATGAAAAAAATTTTTAATCCAAAAATATACAATTAATTCAATAATAGATCAAGTTTTTATTTGAGTGCCGCCTTTTTTATTATGATCTTACCAATAAAGCAAAGATGCAGCCCAGGTAAAGCCAGCACCAAAGCCACATAACAGCACAAGATCATTTTCATGAAGTTTTCCTTGCTTGACAGCTTCACACATACAAATCGGAATTGTTGCTGCTGTTGTATTGCCGCTCCATTGTATGGTGTTGACCAGCTTTTCTTCTGGAATTTTTAGCATTGAAGCTGTCATCAGATTAATTCTAAGATTTGCTTGATGGAATAAAACTATGTCAATATCATCAACAGATTTTCCTGTTTTACCAAGAACTTCTTTGCTGACTTCAACCATTCGGCGGGTAGCATGTTTAAATACCTGGCGTCCCTGCATTTTGGGATAGTGAACTCCAGCGTCTAGATTTTCGTGAGATATGAAAAAATCATAGGCATTACATGGATATTCGAGCCATAAAGCGCTTGCATATTTACCTTCAGAATGAAGAGCATGGCTCAGAATTCCATCATGTCCTTCAGGAGCAAGACCGACAACAGCCGCACCAGCACCATCTCCGAAAAGCACTGTAACATCTCTTCCTTCTTTTGTATAATCAAGTCCTCGGGAATGAACTTCAGCACCAACAACCAAAATTTTATCATATTGGCCGGATTTTATCAGGCTGTCAGCCATTGTCAGGCTATAAATAAAACCAGTACATTGATTACGAACATCGAGAGCACCCACCGGTCGATCACCAAATAATTGATCTTGTAAAAAGCAACCATTGCCTGGAAAATAATGATCAGGACTTAAGGTCGCAAAAATAATAAAATCAATATCATCAGTCGTCAGATGGGCTTGTTCTAATGCAATTTTTGATGCTTCGCAGGCCATATCAGTACCGCTTTCACTGCCTACATAGTGCCTGGATTGTATGCCTGTTCTTTGCTGAATCCATTCATCAGATGTCTCCAAAGCTTTTATTTGTTCCAGTTCAGTATTTGGAACAGCCCGCTCTGGCAGATACATGCCGACACCAAGAATTCGGGATTTTCGTATCATAAAATTTTTTCCTTTTTTTTTTGAAAAATGACAATCATTTTTCACTATTTAAACGTCCCCTTTACACGTTTTTCGGTTATTCAAGGTCGAAGAGCGTTTGTGCGAGCAATCGTACATTGTTCACACAAACGCTCTTCGGCCTTGAATATAACACATTGACTAATATTTGAAAATATCATAATCATAATCGAAAATATACGATCATTCAATTTTGTGTGTTACACCCGGCGTAATCCAGGTTCAAAAAAAAGGATGAGCTTATTGTCTCTGTTGTCTTTTTTTTATTTGGGTTGTGGTCAAAGCCCACTTTAGTAAACGATCATATGTAATTTCATGACAGACAAACTTTAGGGCGCATTTCAAAAAAGGGGGCATTTTCTTAGCCCTGAAAGGGCGGCACATACCAGGGCAACGCCCTGGGTAATACATTACAATGATTTTAGCCCTGAAAGGGCGGCACATACCAGCCCAGGGCAACGCCCTGGGTAATACATTACAATGATTTTAGCCCTGAAAGGGCGGCACATATAAGAACAATAATTAATGGTAGCTCATTTATGTAACGCCCTTACAGGGCTTAAGATTTTTTTTAACAGTTTCCCAGGGCGTTGCCCTGGGCTGGTATGTGAAGCCCTTTCAGGGCTAAGAAAATGCCCCCTTTTTTGAAATTCGCCCCAAACTTTACTGGCTGCAGAAAAATTGATAGAAAATTCACATCAACCCATATTATATCTTGCACCCATGCGGGGGCTCACTGAAGCCACATACCGAAACACCTATTTTAAGCACTTCAATGGCATTGATATGGCTTTTAGTCCATTTATTACAACACTTAAGTCCTTCACAATATCTGCAAAACATATCAAAGATATATTACCTGAAAATAATCATGCCATGCCATTAATTCCCCAAATATTAAGCAAAGATACCGATGGTTTCATACGTCTTTCCAAAAGACTGTTTGACCTGGGATACAAGGACATTAATTGGAATTTGGGATGTCCCTATCCAATGGTTGCTAAAAAAATGCGTGGTTCAGGGCTTCTCCCATATCCTGAGCTGATTGATCAATTTTTAGACAAAGTCTTATCAGCTATTCCCAATCAGCTTTCTATTAAAACACGTATTGGCCGATTTTGTGAAGATGAGATCATGTCTGTCATGCCTGTATTTAATCAATATCCATTGTCAACAATCATCATTCACCCACGAACTGGAAAGCAAATGTATGATGGTATACCGAATTTAGAATGTTTTAACATTTGTTTAAAAAAATCCAGGCATCCTGTGATATATAATGGTGATATCAGAAGTATCAATGATTACCAATTGCTTAAAAAAAATTTTCCAGAGGTTATGGGGTGGATGATTGGCAGAGGCATTCTTTCCAATCCTTTTCTGCCTGAAATCATAAAAAATGGCCCGGTTAATAAAAAAACGCATCATATATTCAAGCAATTTCATGATGACTTGTTCGAAAAATATATGTCACACCTGAATGGCCCTGGACATGTATTGGGTAAAATGAAAGGTCATTGGCAATATATGTCTCAACGATTTGTGAATGGACATAAATTGTTGAAAAAAATTCAACGAGTTTCTTCGTTGAATCATTATAAATCAATCATAAAACAAGCTATTCAAGACTGTAGCGAAAAGGATTTTTTATGGAAAAACGTCAATATACAAGAATCGAATCAACTGTAATTGTTCGATCAAAAATTTTTATTGGTGATGAAATTATTAATGGGGTCGTTGATAATTTGAGTATTAATGGACTGCTCTTTAAAACACCACAGCCCTGTCCCTTGAACCAGGAATTGGATCTTGTTATCTTTCCATCGGAAATCAACTCAAATGTTCGTTTAGAAACAAAAGGAAAGGCAGTCAGACAAGGAAAGAAAGGTATTGGCATTCAGTTTAACAAGCCTGAACACGATTTATTTGAAAATTTTATAAAAATTGCCTTGCTAAACATTTGTGATGAGCTTTAATTAAGGCTGAAGCTGACCAATCTGCTCAATGTTAAGGATATCTTTAAAAATGTTCGATTCAGGCTGATTGGCATTGATCACAACAAAACGTTTGGCATTTATTTGAGCCAGGCTTAAATAACCTTCACGAACCCGCTCATGAAATGCAATGGATTCCTTTTCAAATCGATTTTCATTTTGTTCAGCATGATTGGCTGAAATTCGTTTCCAGGCACGCTTCAAACCTTCTTCAACAGGAAGATCAAATAACAGGGTGATATCTGGTTTAAGGCCGGATAGTACGATGTGATGAAGTTGTTCGATAGTTTCCATATTTACCTGACGTGCCACTCCTTGATAAACAGTGGTTGCATCATAAAACCGATCACAAAGAATGATTTTTCCGGACGTCATTTCCGGAAAAATCAACTCATGTAAATGTTGGGCTCTGTCAGCCATATATAATAATAATTCGGTCATTGGACAAATGCTCGTATGGTCCGGATCTAACAATATTCGCCTGATTTTTTGTCCTATAACTGTGCCACCCGGTTCTCTTGTGAGACAACTATCAATTTTTTTATCTTGTAACCATTGAAATAATAATTTAGCCTGGGTGCTCTTTCCAGAGCCTTCTATACCTTCAAATGTAATCAACATTATAGTTTACCTTTATAAAAATGCCGCTCCATTGCATAATGGTAAGGCGTCCAGTCTGATGAATCATCAGATGTTTCCATATAATCTCGAACCCCCATGATTTTTGAATCTAAATCATCTAGATAATGCAATATGATCGCTTCTAATGTTTTTGGGGGTTCAGGTGAGCCAAATAGTCGTGTTCCATGATGACTGGCAATGAGATGTCTTAATTGATTTGCTGTTTCCACCGGAAAGTCAGCAATGGAGTTTATTTTGGAATCCAGCAGTCGAAGCCCAATAATGATATGATTTAATAATCGGCCTTCATCAGAATAATCAATCATTGTTTCATAAACAAATTCATCTATTTTGCCAATATCGTGAAGCATGGCGCCTGTTAGCAGCAAATCTCGATTGATTCCCCGATAATGACATTGAATCAACCGATCCACCAAACGAGATACAGATAATGTGTGTTCCAATAAGCCGCCCAGGTATGCATGATGCATTTTTTTGGCTGCAGGTGCTATACAAAATTTTTTGACAAACTGATCATCTTCCCAAAAGAGTTGAAGAATTTTATTAAGATCTTTGTTTTCAATAGTTTGGGATTGATTTTTTAAGGACACAAACATTTGATCCGGATCTCTTTGGGTCATTGGTAAGAAATCAGCAGGATTAATGGTGTCTGACAGTACTTTATGCACAGAAAGGAGGGTCAATTGGGTTTCATTACGAAAAGATGTAACCCGCCCTTGTATTTGAACATAATCGCCATATTCAAAACCAGCACTGATTGTATCAACATTATCCCATATTACGCCGCGTATTGAACCGGTTCGGTCAGTTAATCGAACTTGAAGAAATGTGTCGCCATCCTTTTTACTGGATGTTGTTTTTTCGGTTACAATAAAGATATCCTGAACAGCCTGTCCCTCAACAAAAGTATCAATAAATGCTGTTTTCAACGTCCGAATCCCATGTTTTCCATATGTTTGAAAAAACAATCATCGGTGGTATCAATTGATAATGGCGTAATAGCGATATAATTGTTTTCAAGAGCCCCAAAATCAGTGGATTGTTCGTTTGTCACTGGCATTTTTTCATCACTCATCCAATAATAGTTCATGTGTTGGGGATCAGTTCTTTTTACATAATGTTCATACAGATGGTATGTGGCCTGACGAACCAGACGAATCCCTTTGATCTGATTGACCGGAACAGGAGGAAAATTGACATTCAAAAATGTACCGGATGAAAAAACATATTGAGATATTTTTTCCAATATATATGACACATATTGAGCGGTTCCAGAATAATCGATGGGCTTGCAATATGCTATGGATACTGCCATTGCCGGTATACTTAAAGCGGAAGCTTCGCGTGCAGCAGCCGCTGTTCCAGAATAAAAGACATTAAAACCTGTATTGGCCCCTGGATTGATCCCTGAAATCACCCAATCAGGTTTTTTGGATATTAATTGAGCCAATCCCAATTTTACACAGTCTGCTGGAGTTCCATTGACTGCATATCCTTTCATGTCATCTGCAACTTTTGTCCAATGAGCTCTTAATGGTTGGCGAATGGTTATTCGATGACTGGTAGCACTTTGTTCATGAGCAGGAGCCACGACAGAAACTTCATATTTTGCTTTAAAGGCATCAAAAAGCGCTTTTAATCCTGGTGCATAAATTCCATCATCATTTGTAATTAAAATATGCATGTTAACCTTTTTCGTTCTCCTTTTCATGCTTTTGACAGTAATGACGCCCTTTTAAAATATCCAGAAACCCCAAACGTTCTCCACAAATTTCACATCTCATTTCAGAACGCCATTGTGCCTGACGTCGTCGCAAAGCATCAGTTTTATTGCGATCAATAATTTCAATTAATGCATCTTTTGGCATAATTTTATAATGAATTTGCCACAAACGAATAAAACCATCATGAGAGCCACTTGCCAGCATCATGCCATCTGGCGAAAATTGAACAGAACAGACAATATCCTTGTGAACATCCAGTCCATTGATTTCTTTTCCGGTTTTAACATTCCATAATTTTACCTGACGATCATGAGAGCCGGATGCCAGAGTTAGATTGTCAGGTGAAAAAGCCACACAATTGATTCGTCGGGTATGACCTTGAAGTTTTAACAATTGCTTTTTTGAATTTAAATCCAACAGTCGAATGGATCGATCATGAGATCCAGCAGCTAAGGTCATGCCATCAGGTGATATGGCCAGCGCACTGATATAATTTTTGGTCAACCCTTTAAACGTATGGATTAATTTTTTGGATGAAACATCCCATAAATAAATAACATCCCAACTTCCAGCTGCCAGTTGAAGTCCATCCGGAGAAAAACAAAGGCTTCGTATGGTATCTGAAAAATGATCAAATGAATGAAATTGTTGACAATTATTTATATCCCACAGTCGAACTGTTTGATCATTGCTCCCACTGGCCAGGCAAATGCTATCCATTGTAAAATCAATAATTTCAACGCTATCTTCATGACCTTGCAATGTCGCAATCTCTTCAAATGTATTAATATCCCACAATTTTATGGTTTGATCCCAGGATGAACTGGCGATGCATTGGCCATTGGGCGAAAACCTCACACAGTTTACCGCTTTTTCATGATGATCCATTACTGCTATACACTGATGAGTTTTCAGATCCCACATACGAATCGTTCCATCTTCAGCGCCGCTGGCCAGTAACTGTCCACATACTGAAAAAGCAATACAATGAACGCTGATATCGTCATTTGATAAGCTGGCAATATCAATACAGGCAATGGGATTATCCAATAAATAGGCTATTTTTTCAGAAGCCTGAGCCTGTGTAACTCTGGTCAGATATTGAAAATCAGTATTATGATGAACCAGGGCTTTGGTATCATTGAGTAAGTCGAATATTTCTTTTTCAGCTATTTCGGTATCTTTTCTTGATGACCCTTTATTTTTGGAAACCATTTTTTGCTGTTGTTTTTGATATTGATGAAGATGAGAGGTTGTTGCTTTGGTTTTAGAGACTGAACCATGTTTACAATGTTGGAAATGAATATCTGACTTTTGTAAAATTGGCAAGGCATCGAGATAATCCATGTATGTATTTTTTTGATATATCTGGTTGGCTTCATTAAAAAGCAATTTCCATTGTTTGAATGCTTCAGGATTCTTTTGTTGATATTTTTCAAGGTGCCGATCCGCCATCATTGTCAAATGAATTGAATCACATTCCGATTTTGCAGCATTTCGAAGGGAAACGATCAATTTATATAAATTGTCTGCAAAAGGTAAAAATTCATCATCAATATGTGTTTTTAATCCATATATTGTATTTTTTTCAATCAACCCCTTGAGAATATCCATGCATGAAGGGTTCTTGGTAATAGCTTTTAATCGAGCAAGCAAATATGCAGCTTCATCAAAATCAGGTAATATATCAAGAGCCTGATTGGCATATTGAATCGCTTCTGTATCTTTTTTCAGGATATATGCACAACTACTGGCATAATAAAAAGACTCTGCTGTTTTCTTGGTATTGCTTTCAACCAGATAATAATTGGCTGATTTGGTAAACAAATTCATTGCTTTTTTGATATCAATCAAGCCCGGCACAAACAGTCGAATCAAGCCGATGGTATACAAAACAAATGGATCGTATTTTTCATAATGTTGGGCCTGAATCAAATTCTCATAACTTTCTTCATACAATTGATTGATAAAATGTTTGCATGCCTGTTCAACATAATAACGTCGTTCTTGCTGAAAATCCGGAATGTTTAATTGAACCATGAGATCATCATTTGCCAGAGTATTGATAAAACATCGATGAACAGCAAGTCCCATTGTCATCGAAAAATGTGCCCCCATATTGATAATATGATCACTTCTCAATGCGCGTTCATCGCCTTGAATAAAAATCATGAACAGCAATTCTGGCAAGTCAGCAATGTCGCTTATTCTGGCATCTTGATAATGAGTTTGAATAAAACGTTTGAGAGCATCTTTAGAGGTAAAAGCATCCATTGACAGGCGTTGTTTTTTTTGATTATCATTTACATTCGATGTTTTCTGGTGTGGATCAAAATATGGATTCAAGACTGATGAGCCATGGGAGAGACGCTTGACAGTATAAGGTTGAGACAGTATATTTTTTTTTTGTGACTTAGTTTTTTTTTGATTTGATCTTTCACTATTATTCGAAAAATCATTTGCCTGAAGGTCGGTGGATGAGTCATTTGATTTCTGAAGTGACTCCGCTATAAATTGTTCCCAGGTCTGTTTGTCACGATGATAAACGATCATAATTCATTCTCCCTCAATACATACATCCGAGGATAACTGAAAAGGAACGACAAGAATTCATCATTCCTAACTGTGCTAATTGAATAATATTTCTTAAACATAAAAAATTAAAATTATATCACAGAATCAAGTAAGTTTAAAGTTGGCATGTAAAATGAATGTATCAATATAGTAAAATGTGTTATCAACATTCAAAAATATTTAATGATTTTGTATACGAATTCATTGCTATGTCAAGAATAATAAATGAATAATCAAATTTTTGAAACCAATTTATTGATCAATTTTCATCGCCCATTCATTGGTTTATAGAAGGAAAAGCTATGGTTAAGAAGAAACAAAAAAAAACGCTCGGTCAAATTCTTCTTGAACATCGATACATTACTCAGGAACAACTCGATGAAGCGCTTAGATTAAAAGAAAAAAGTCCTGATAAATTTTTGGGCCAGATTCTTATTGACATGGGAATTCCTCAATCAATTATCAATAAGGCATTGGATTCTCATCGCAAACGAAAACCCATCGGCCAAATTTTAATCGAACAGAATCTTATCAACCGAAAACAACTTCAGGAAGCACTCGAAAGACAAAAAATTACCCACAAACCTTTGGGTGATACACTGATATCACTGGGTTTTATTACAAAAGATCAATATTTGACTGCTTTGTCCAAGCATTTTAACATGCCGACACGATCCCTGGAATCATTTAAAATTTCAAAATCGCTTCAAAAAAGTATTGGTGAAAAATTCGCTTTAAAAAATAAAATTATTGTTCTTGAAAACTCTGATGCCAGAATTCAATTGGCCATCGCCCGACCGACCAAAGAGCTTTCAGATGATTTATACCGCTTTTTGCCCCGATCTAAAAGTATTCAGCTATTTCTGGCCAGAACAGATGAAATTGAAATGTTACTCAAGACCTATTATTCATCCCAGGACCAAATCACTGCTGGAAAAAATAAAGCGGAAATTATTGATACAAGTAATGTAGAATGGGAAACCATTGATGAAGTCGAAGAAGACGACGATACAACATCCCTGGATAGTGATGCTGCTGCAGGGGCTGTTGCAGTTCAATATGTTAATGAAATTATTTTACAGGCCCATCGGATAGGTTCATCAGATATTCACATTGAACCCGGTATGGAAAAGCGTCCAACAGCAGTTCGAATGCGTATTGATGGTGCCTGCAAAAATGTGATGGAAATTCCTGCCAAAGATATCAAGGCTGTTATATCCAGAATTAAAATCATGTCCGGTATGAATATTGCCGAACGTAGAAAACCGCAAGATGGCAAAGCAAAACTCAAATTTCAGGGTAAAAAAATTGAACTTCGTATAGCCACCTTACCCACTGTTAATGGAGAAAGTGCAGTGATTCGGTTGCTGGCGTCTGGTGGTGCCTTACCTTTGAAAAAACTAAATTTTTCCCCTAACAATCTTGAAAAAACCAAAAGTCTGGTAACAAAACCACATGGTATTTATCTGGTTGTTGGGCCCACCGGATCTGGTAAAACAACGACCCTTCATGGTATATTAGATCACATTAACACCGCAGATCGAAAAATATGGACAGCAGAAGATCCGGTTGAAATCACACAATCTGGACTTCAACAGGTAC
>Ga0272440_1003767_pt1 | contig 11172 bp, 10 predicted proteins | sample SSMMMBAug17_FD_192440 | JGI IMG/M metagenome (GOLD analysis project Ga0272440, IMG submission 192440) | Marine sediment archaeal communities from Little Sippewissett salt marsh, Falmouth, MA, United States - SSM-MMB-Aug17 | ecosystem: Environmental > Aquatic > Marine > Wetlands > Sediment ... | reverse complement strand
GCAGGATTCTGAGGTGCAGCCAAAGAAACTGGAACAGTATTAGCTGTTACCTCCACAATACAGGAATCATATTTTGTAGGGTCTAGCTCTGAATACGCAAAGACTTCTGTAGTTCCTGCTTGTAGCCCAATCAATTCTCCTTCAGAAGATATAGTTACAACACTGGGAGCTGCAACTTCCCATCTAACTAATTGAGAGATACCAGCAGGCAGAACTAAAACTGACAATTTTAATTTATCTCCAATATTTAATAGCACATGTTCATCAAGAACATTTACTTCAGTTACAGTAAGAACGGTACCCTCTACTGTAATTTCAAAAGAAGTCTGAATCGCTCCTACATAAGCTGTAATAGTTCCCTGACCTGAAGATGTATTTGCAGCAGTAAAAACTCCTGTGCTAGAAATAGAACCTATATTTCCTGATACATCCCAAGAAATATCGACATCCATAACATTATCATTTTGATCATAAGCAATTGCTACAATCTGTATCTGCTGATTAGGTTGAACAGAACTCTGGGTGTTAGAGATAGCTAGCCTGGTCAAAACAGATACATAAGAACTCCCCCCTCCCGAGCTACTATCCGCTACCTTCCCACACCCGGTTAGTAGTGTAAAAATAGAAATTATAACTAAAAAACTAACACTAATAAAAATTTTCTTACTCATTGTTTTTCTTCCTCTCTTTTGCTAATAATTCTTGATAATTCCTAGCTTAACTATCTAATTATACAAATATATTTATTTAAAAGTTCCCTGAAAAATAATTAATTTTAGTATATGAAAATAAAAAAAGGGAGATAATACTAAGGGTAAAATAAGTTCCGGTATATTTCCACGCTTCGCATGAAAAAATATACTATTATTACTTTATCAATTTTATTGTAACATATTTTTTCTAAATAATTCACTCAAAAGTTGAGGGTTAGCACGGCCTTTTGTTTCTTTCATTGCTTGACCTATAAAAAAACTAAGAAGTTTACTTTCTCCTGATTTATATTTTTTCACCTGTTCGGGATACATATCAATTATTTTCTTAATTATTGGCAACAGATCTTCCTGGTTGGCAATTTGAGCAACACCTAATTTTTCTACTAAAGACCGAGGAGAAATGTTCTTTTCCATTAATTTTGATAATAATTCTTTAGCAATTTTGTTGCTAATAGTACCTTTCTTTATTAACAAAATCATTTCTCCTAAGTTTTGTGGAGTTAATTTGGTTGCAGGCAAAGTTAAATCTTTTTCTTTCAAATATCCTGCAATTTCAGAAGTTAACCAATTTGAAGCCAATTTGGGTTCCTTACAAACAACAACTGCTTTTTCAAAAAAATCACTAACAATTTTGTTATTAACTAAAATATTGGCATCATAATCGCTAAGACCAAACTCTGATACATATTTTTTCTTGCGAACAAAAGGAAGCTCTGGCATATTGGCTTTAACTTCTGCTATCCAATCATCAGATATAATTAAGGGTAATAAATCAGGCTCTGGAAAATAACGATAGTCATGGGATTCCTCCTTGCTCCTCAGTGAGGTAGTAATCCCTGTATTGTCATCATAGTTGCGGGTTTCTTGTAGTACTTTCCCACCACTATCAAGAATATCTATCTGTCTTTCAATCTCATAAGAAATAGCCCTAACAACACCTCTAAAAGAGTTCATATTTTTTATCTCTGCTCTGGTGCCTAATTTATCACTACCTTTAGGCTTTACAGAAACGTTTACATCAACACGTAATTGGCCCTTTTCCATATCAGCATCTGATACACCTGCATACTGCATAATTAATTTTAAAGAATTTAAATATTCGTTAGCTTCTGCTGCCGAAGAAATATCTGGCTCACTGACTACCTCTAACAAAGGAGTACAGGCCCTATTTAAGTCAACTTGACTATAATCAGAACCTAAAATGCCGTCAGCACCTTGATGGACGTTTTTACCGGCATCTTCCTCTATATGAATCCTATTTAAACGAATTTTTTTCTTAACTCCATCTTCTAGGAATATTTCTATAAATCCATTTTCACAGAAAGGTTGTTCAAATTGAGAAATCTGATACCCCTTAGGAAGATCTGGATAAAAATAGTTTTTCCTAGCAAAAATATTTTTCTTATTAATTTTACAATTAGTAGCCAAAGCTGCCTTTATCGCTTGAGTTACTACAAATTTATTTAGAACAGGAAGAGCACCTGGTTGACCAGTACAAACGGGACAGATGTTTGTATTTTGTCTGTCTCCAAAGTTCGTTGAACAGGAACAAAAAAGCTTGGTATTGGTCTTTACCTGAACATGGACCTCCAAGCCAATAACAGGCTCGTATTTCATAGTCATTCTTCTTTCAATCTCCTTAACATAAGATCTGTAATCGCTTTATAAGGATCTTTATCACAAAACAAAACATTATATATTTGTTCAACTATAGGCATTTCCACAGCCAACTCTTGACTCATATAAAAGACAGCTTTAGTCGTATTAATGCCTTCTGCTACTTGTGTTAGTTTTGATTCAACATCTTTTATAGATTGCCCTGAAGAAATAGAAATACCTACTTGATAGTTTCTGCTTAAATTACTATTGCAGGTAGCAAACAAATCTCCTAGACCAGAAAGCCCAAAAAAAGTCTCTTTTTTAGCCCCCAAAGAAAGCCCAAAGCGTACAGTCTCTGTTATGCCCCTAACCAACATTGCAGCTTTGATATTACTACCGAGACCAAAGCCATCTATGATCCCTGCAGCTATAGCAAAAACATTTTTCAGAGCACCACTTAACTCTACCCCTAAAACATCATTATTAGTATATACTCTAAAATAAGAAGTTGAAAATAACTCTTGAAAAAATAAACATGATTTTTGATTTTTACTAGCGATTACTGTTGCTGCCGGGTTTTTTTCTTTTATCTCTCTGGCCAAATTTGGACCAGAAATAACAGCTATTTTGTCTTCAGGGTTACTTTGACCACTAAGCTTAGACAAAACCTCCTCTGTAACCTGTGTCATTCTTTTGCCTGTAGAAAGTTCTAGTCCTTTAGTGGCAATTAGAATAAGCACATTTTCTGATAACAAAAGACTAACTTTTTCCAAAACTGTTCTATAAAACTTAGAAGCAACTGCCATTATGACAATTTCTGCATTTTGTAAAACTATTTCTAGAGAAGTGGAAACATGAGCTATGGTTTCAGGCATATGATTAGGTGAGTGAGACCAAAGATACACATTGTTTTTCTTTTCTGTTAACAGTGAAGCTAAAGTTGTACCCCAAGCTCCGGCACCTATTACCGCTATTTTCCTCATATCTTATTCTCTTCTCCTTTTTGTAGACGTTTGAAATTAGGAATATGTTTAAATAAAATAAAAAAACCAGCAGACAAAGAAATCATCAAGTAAGGAAAAGGTTGTCTTGTCCATAAAAATAATATAGGGATTAAAATAACCATTATAGATGTAGCTACAGATACATATCTTGTCAGCAAGACTATTATTAGAAAAGAAAATATTACCAAAATAGTAATTTTATAAGATATAAAAAATAATACTCCAAGACCAGTTGCGGCACCCTTACCTCCCTTGCCTTCTAGAAAAATAGAATGTGAATGCCCTATAAGCACCAATAAAGCAGCAATAACTATAAACCAGTAATTATTAGGATAATAATAACTCATAATAAAACAAGACAGATAACCTTTCAGTAAGTCTGCTAAAAACACAAAACTTCCAGGCAAAGGCCCTAAAACTCTGAAGACATTGGTAGCACCTATATTTTTACTACCTACTTTCTGAATATCCACATTAAAAAACTTTGATACTATGACACCAAAAGGTATAGAACCTAACAAATAAGATAATAAAAACAATAAAAGCACTCTCATTTTGATTAAAAGAATACCACGAATTAGAAATAATTTCAGCTTCATCTAGCTACAATAATAAGCTATAGTAAATTAATAAATGATATATTCTTCACGCAAGAAAATATTTATGTTTATATCTGGAAACTATAAATGAAACCTTTATGTATAATTGGGCCTACTGCTATAGGTAAGACAGCTTTTTCTTTAAAACTAGCCGAAAAGCTTTCTTTGGAGATAATATCAGCAGACTCCATGCAAATATACCGCCACATGGATATTGGCACAGCCAAACCATCTCCAAAAGAAAGGGCAATTGCCCCCCATCATTTAATTGATATATTAGACCCTGATGAAAATTACAGCGCTTTTGATTTTGCAAAAGAAGCAAAAAGACTTATAAAAAAAATTCAAAAAGCAAATAAAACACCACTGATTGTAGGGGGAACAGGATTTTATTTAAATACTTTATTTTCTGGATTATCTTTTACAAAAGCGCCGCCAAACTTGAAACTAAGATCAAAACTTGATAATTTTTCTAGTGAAGATCTTCATTATAGGTTGCACAAGTTAGATCCCCAAACAGCAGAAAAAATACACTTAAATAACAAAAAAAAGCTAATAAGAGCCTTGGAAATATGCATATCAACAAAAGAGAAATTATCCAAACAAGTAAAACAGTCTAACCAAGAAGAGCAATTTCATATTATTGGGATCACAAGCAACAGAGAAACCATTTATGAAAACATTGAAACTAGAGTAGATAAAATGTTTGATTTAGGGCTTCTTTCAGAAATAGAAGGCTTACTGGACCGTGGCTACAATGAAAAATTACAATCAATGCAAGCTTTAGGATACAAAGAAAGTATTGCCTATATAAAAGGGCATCCTGATATTTCATCGCTAAAAGATTTAAAAGAATTAATAAAGAAACGCACTAGAAATTTTGCTAAACATCAGTTAACCTGGTTTAAAAGATTTAAAACTGTTAAATGGATAAGGGTTGAAAATATAAATGAATACATTATTAATAGCTACTACAAATACTAATAAAACTAAAGAAATAAGAAGAATACTAGGAAATCTCCCTCTAACCATAAAGGACTTGACCATGTTCCCTAAACCTCATCCTATAGTAATCGAGGATGGGAAAACTTTTGCTGAAAATGCTCTTAAAAAAGCTCAAACGTATGCAAAGCATTACAATATGATAACCTTAGCTGATGATTCCGGACTAGAAGTGGATGCACTAGATAAACAACCAGGAATATACTCAGCAAGATTCGCAGGCGAAAATGCTACCGATAGTGATCTATATAAAAAAATATTAAAATTATTAAAAGAAGTCCCCCCAGAAAAAAGAACAGCAAGATTCCAATGTGTGATAGCTATCTGTCATCCAAAAATCTGGTCAAAAACAGTTAATGGAATTGTAGAAGGAACCATCACAACAGAACCAAAAGGAAATAATGGCTTTGGATATGATCCTATCTTCTATTATCAACCATTAAAAAAAACCTTTGCTGAACTTAATCTAGAAGAAAAAAACACTATTAGCCATAGAGCAAATGCTCTAAGAAAAGCCCTAACAATCTTGAAAAATATTTTTAACAAAGCTGTTACAAAGTGAGCCTTTTAATTTTCAATAGTAGACTATAATAATATCTAATTGATATACTATATGTGAGATAAGCTTTTATTTCAGATTATCTGAAAATAGTTACAACAAGCAATAAAAAATACCATATATATTAGTTTCTTTGCACTGGTTGGCCATTCTCGGACAACCTGCATTTAACTTTATCATTAATGGAGGAGTACCCAAGTGGCTGAAGGGGCGGGTTTGCTAAACCTGTAGTGGGTTTGAACAATCCAGCGGGAGTTCGAATCTCCCCTCCTCCGCCAAAATTTGCTAACACAAATTTTGGCCCTTATTCCTTACTTCTTACTTCTTAAAATATTGTAAAACAATATTTTCCTTATTCCTTACTTCTTACTCCTTAAAATATTGTAAAACAATATTTTCCTTACTACTTACTTCTTACTTCTTAAAAGCCAGCTCTCCTTCACGGCTAGGGAATAAAACATTTCGCTTGAGAAAATTTACAGATCTATCATAGAATCCAACATCACTATTTTGAATCTAACACCTAAAGAAGCAATATCTTTTTACTAGAAGGCACTGTCGCGAAATGAGCCTTTGCCTGCAAAAAGGCTACAAAATGCCTGAACTGTGTTAAAGCACTTGCATCAACTCCGCTCGGTAAATATTTAGTTCATTTCGTAACAGCACCAGTTTTTTCTTTAGATTTAATCAATTTATATAAATACTCAGGAGCAAAGTCTGCTCCATTTTCCCAATGCATAGTTTTCCCTTGAATATCAAATTTTTTAAAATAATGAATATTCCTTAATGGCTCAAAAATAGGACCATCAAATTCATTTTGAAAATCAATATTACCTTCTGTATTATCTTTAAATTTTATATCTACAAGGTAGTCATCTATATATTTTGCATCTAAAACATGGTAATACATTTTTTTATTCCAATGGATTTATTTTATCATTTTGGCAATCGATTGTTTAAGCTTATCTTCAATCTGCCCTATGGTAAGAGGAGGAACATCCAAAGCATGACCAAATAAAAATATCTCTATCTTTTTGTTGCTGCTACCTTCTACTAATGTAATAAAACTATCGTTCACTAATTCTATAGTTATATTAGAGTAATTTTTAAGGGTAGCTATTGTTATTTTTTCAATCTCTGCTATACGGTTGGCTTGATTTCGAGCCTCGATTCTATAGCAGGCAGCTTTAATTGCTTTTTTGGCCTGATAATTATTAAGAGGATTATTACCTTCATCATAAAGAGAAACTGAAATCTCCTCTGTTAAAGTAAAATCTGCAACCGTAGCAGTATAGATAAAAGATATATTTTCATCATTAAAAATATAATCATCGTCTGTTAATTCATATAGTTTATTCAAGTGAGATATTAATTCATCACTCAATTTATTGTCAATGATAGCTAGTTGATTATCTACTGTGTTTTGAATAACAGAATATCCTCTTTGCGTAGCTGATTGGAAAGAACTTCCTATACTACTTTTTACAGCTTGCACCGTTTCAAATTTCATGGGGTCAAATCGATGAAAATAAACTAAAGGAAAATCTCTCTTATCAAAAAAGTCCTGCCCTTTATTAGTTAGTTTAAAAGTAATATCTAATTTTAACATTTGTGGATCAGCAATAACCTCTATATCGTCTATCCTATTGAAGTTCCAAATATTTTGTAAATAATCTATTAAATCATGGTGTAACCCTGTTTGGGGAGCACAACAAGGACTTTCATTTTGTTTCTCTTTCATTGTTACTTTAATCTGCAAAGACTGATCTCTAGCTATATCAGAAGCAATAATGCTAGCAATATCTTCTGCTACCAAAGCTGCTAGCACATGTTTATTTTTTCTTTCTAGAGTTAGTAATATTTTTCTTTCTAACATTTCATAATATAAGATTTTAATCTTGCTTCGATTCCGCCCTGCAATTACTCAGCAATAGCAGTGGCCCGACCCCAATAAGGTCCCTTAGACTCCGCTCAGTGACCTTTGATAACTAGGATAACCTATTTAGGATAGCTTGCTACTATTTTAAGAAGGTCTAGTTCTTCTAGATATTTTTTTTCTATAGGAGCCCAGCGAGGATCATCATATCTACCTATAATATATTTATTAAGCCAGTCTGCAGTTGCTGATTTTTTTACTCTTTCGCAGAGCTCAAAAAGGGCCTCTATTTTTTTACACAATGCGGACAGATAGGTTGATAATCTTGCAAAGGACTACCCTCCCAACCGTTATAAAGCTGGGCACCTTTAGGTAAGGATTTTAAACCCTTTATATTACTTACACCATAAAAAGACTTCTTACAATAAAATCTTGTGTTATAATACTCTCACAACCACATATCTCATCATTTTTATCAAAAATATCTACAAGAATAATCTTAGTAGCTAAAATCTTTTTTCTTTCTTAAATAAAATATAAACTCATATCGTAAAAATATCCTTAATAATTCAAAAAAATTTGGGGTCTAATTTTTACTTATAATTATTTATCGGTTATAATCAATAAATAATTATTTATCGGTTATAATCTATGAATATTTTAAAAAAAGAAATAATAAAGATTAATCCATGGTGGCAAGGCTCTATCCCTCAGAAACTCGTAAAGAGACCTTTATATCTAGCTACTTTAACTAAACCTAAACGTTTTATCGATATACTTTCTGGAGCTAGACGGGTTGGCAAAACTTTTCTCTTATTTTCCGTCATAAAAAGATTACTACATACAGTAAAACCTTCTCATATTTTTTATATTACAGCAGAAGCACGTAAAATCAAGCAATTCACTATATTAGAAATTATTGCTTTCTTTAGAAAGCTTCACAAAATTTCAACTAAAACTCAGATTTTTGTTTTTATTGACGAAGTACAGGAAATTCCTGAATGGCAAGAACAAATAAAATATCTATATGATACAGAAAATATAAAATTTTATCTTTCTGGGTCTTCTAGTCTTATCTTAAATAAACAAACATCCAAATTAACAGGACGTTATCAATTACACCATATCATGCCATTAAGCTATAACGAATACCTGGATTTCAATATTTTTTTTGGTAAAAAAAGAACTAAAGGTGATTTTTTTGAGGATTATATTAACCATGGAGGATATCCTGAAAATATTACAATACAAAGCGATCAATACTTAAGACAAACAGTTGAAAGCACTTTATATAGGGATCTGCTTTCTTACTATGGTATTCGTAACCCTGCATTACTAGAAGACTTATTTTACTTTTTATGTGATAAAATAACTACACCAGTTAGTGCTAATAAAATAGCAAAAGACTTAAAAATTGATGTCAGCACAGCTCAATTTTATCTGAAATACCTACAAGATATTTATTTAGTATACCCTCTTTATAAAAAAGGAATGTCTAATCGTATTGTTAAGTCTTCTTTACCAAAATACTATATAAATGATACAGGCATTTTACGTGTTTTTAGTTTGAAACCCCGTATCGGCCATTTAGTAGAAAATCTAGTTTTTACTCATTTAAGGCGTCAAGCTGTCTCTGAAAAACCTAAGATTTATTATGACATTATTGATGATACAGAAATAGATTTTGTCTTTAATCAAAAAAATTATGAAGTAAAATATGACAAACAAATTACTGAACCACTTTCTAACGTTACTTACTTAGTAGATAAATTAAAACGCAATGTTGATTATCATCAACAAACAATTTCTAAATTCATTGAAAAAACTAACAAAGTTATTTTTTCGATTGAGAACTAGTTATCAGTAATTAAACTCTAAAGACTTATATTTTTGGTTCAAAGCAACAGTCATTGGGATTTGCTTGGAAACTGGCCCCCATAGTTGACGCGGACCAGAAGAAGAAAACAAATCACTTTTGGCCCATTGAGATCTCCTAGAATTAAAAAACTTAAAAGCACTTGAAGATAACTCTACTAAGGCCTTTTTGATAACAAATTCATCAACTCCATGACGACGTTCTACATTAATCAGATTAGTAAAAGGAATAGCAACAGGTAGCGCTCCAGCATCCAGATTAGATAGCCCGGCAATGTAACCTGTCTTCCCTGCTAAAACTAAAGAACCTGCAACTAAACCCAAGTTAAAAGTATAGGCAGCATCAAACAAGCTAGGCGCTCCACATCTGCCCTCGTAGCCAAAAAAGTGGTTATTGGTAGCAAATTTATATTCCTGGACTTTCTTTTTTTCCTCGGCTGAAAAACCATATTTATCTAGTTCCTCAGGATGTCTTTTTACTTCAGAAATCTTTTCTGAGACCATTTCGATTAATAATTTCTCTGTAGGAATCTGTGAAACTTGTAAATTGCCATGAGAATCTCTATCTAGTAAAAGCATATTCTCAAAATCATCTGGCAAAGAAGCCATTAGCTTGGCAGAATTTGCTGTTAATTTTTTGTAAACAAAATCTCTTTTTCTAGAAAAATCCAAGTCTTTGATATCAACACTAAATTTAGCAACAACTTCATTTAGTTCAGAAATTAAAATTTTTATTTCGGGGATAAATTCTACTAAACCTTCTGGTATCAGTACTACACCATGATTAATATCATTTACAGCTCTCTTTAAGATAACTTCTACTATATTAGAAATAACTTGATCCAAAGAAATATTTTTAGTTTCAACTTCTTCAGAAATCAAAGTAACAGCTGGCTTGATCTGTAAAGCAACCTCTAAAGCCACATGACTGGCGCTTCTACCCATCAATTTAATGAAATGCCAATACTTACGACTAGAGGGTGTATCTTGTAATATATTGCCTACTAACTCAGAATATATTTTAGTTGCAGTATCAAAACCAAAGGAAATAGGAATCAAACCTCCAACTTGAAGATCACCATCTATTGTCTTAGGGACTCCAATAACTTTTACATCATCAGCAACTAGATACTCTGCTAATAAAGCTGCATTGGTATTAGAATCATCACCACCAATAATGATAATAGCATCCAGATTGTGTTCTTTGCATACTTGTTTTACTTGAAGAAATTGTTCTTCTGTTTTTATTTTGGTACGATCAGAACCTAGAAAATCAAAGCCGCCAGTATTGATTATCTTTTGGATATCTTGTTCTGTAACTTCAAATAAAGTCCCTTCTAGCAGCCCTTTGGGGCCATTTTTAATGCCTAACAAAATATTATTTGGAGCTATAGCTCTATAAATACCAGCAATAACGTTATGGCCTCCGGCGGCAGGTCCACCAGAAAAGAGTACAGCAATTCTCTTGTTTTTAATATCTAATTTATCGCTACTGGAAATACCTTTTATCATTTCACTATTATGCAAAGAAATACTTTTGGGAAATGCTTTTTTTACTTGATCATCATTTTTTGCAGATATTTCTAGACTATCATCTTTTTCAAAACTAGCTGGGACAATTTTATTATCTTTTAAAAAAACCTTCGCAACAGGAATATTATTTTTCCTAATCTCCTTTTCAAATATTGATTTACAATTTTCTGTTTCTAACAAAAATGATTCCAAATTATCCATAAATTATCCTCCTTGTAGTAGTGCTAAAAAATAATAACTTGTTAACAAGCTATTTTGCAATAGTTTTACAATTATAATACAATTATAGCAATGAGAGTTTTTTTCCTTATTTTAATTTTTCATCTATCTATTTGCTTTCTATCGATAGCTAAAATCACTCCTCAACTTGAAAAATATTTTTCAAAAATATCAGCTCAGGAAGAAATAACAG
>Ga0272440_1003766_pt1 | contig 11173 bp, 7 predicted proteins | sample SSMMMBAug17_FD_192440 | JGI IMG/M metagenome (GOLD analysis project Ga0272440, IMG submission 192440) | Marine sediment archaeal communities from Little Sippewissett salt marsh, Falmouth, MA, United States - SSM-MMB-Aug17 | ecosystem: Environmental > Aquatic > Marine > Wetlands > Sediment ... | reverse complement strand
CGAAATCCAGCCAATGTCCGAAACCAATGTAGGGGCGAACCTTATGTTCGCCCGCCGGACAAAAACCGGTATCAAACCTATGTTCGAAAATGAATTTGAAGCGATTGCCTCGGACATAGGTTCACAAGCGATTGTTGTTCGGCGGGCGAACACAAGGTTCGCCCCTACATTGATTTCGGACATTGGCTGGATTTCGATTACTACGATCTACCCGAAAATTTATGATCGCTTACTTATGTGATAAGTCTACTGATATTATTGGTAAAGTCAACAATAGATTTGTATATTTAAAAAAAACAGTTTGATACAATGTGGAAAGTTCTTTCTCCATTACCTTGTTACTTATTGAAAATATGAGAGAAATGGCTACGGAAATAAGTTTCTTTTGTGGAAAAATTATTCTTGTGAATAAAAAAACAGCACCATTGATTATGTTTTATCTGTCAAGGGAAAATGGCAAAGGCGCCTGTTTCAACCCTATGTCCGAGGACAAATTGATCGCCACTATAATCGTGCCTGGACATTGGACAGTAACCAAAATTGCAGGTCAAACCGAAACCAAGCAAAATTATTTTTGGTCCGCCTCCCTTTTCACATTTTCAACAATCTCACACCACGAGATCCGATCAAAGCCCAGGACTAGCTTTGACAGACTGTAAAAAATATGGATTTCCTTAGTCTGACGGCAATGGGCTTTATCCAGACATACGCCCCCAAAAACTTATGACTTATGACCGCAAACATATGCCGGTATTAAGGAATTTCTACACCAACCAGCAACAAATCTTCATCCATACGTTTCTGACACATATGTCTCAAATCTTTCCACAAACACGTCATTATCATATCCAGAGAAGCAGTACCATTTTTCAGAAGTGTATCATCCAGCCAGGAGTAGTAGATTTTTCGCTTTTTTTTCAATCTGGCGGACTTTTGTACAAGTCGAATAATGCCTTGATTATGTAGAAACAGCCGATTACCAACAGCCAGTTTGAGCGTTTTTTTCTCAAGAACGATTTCTGAAGCTATCCCCAGGGGTCTGCCTTTTAAGCTGACAGCTTGCGGAATATATTTCCGAAATAAGATCACAGGCGGCGCTGATGCAGATATAATTTCCGCTGTTTTTGTTTGAATGTCGATATCGACAATCAGCCCAGTAACAGCTGCATTGGCTTTCTTGTCTAAAAGTTGTGAGTTCAGACTTTCAAATAATTGATTGCTGTCAATTGTCGCGTTTTTCGCCATATAGTTTTGAACAATGCGTGTGTAATAATCGGAGGCCATATCAAAGGCTTTTATTTCATAGAGTATTATTCTGCTGCCATTTTTTGTATCATTAAAACAGGCAAGAAAGGCAGCAGGAGAGTTAAAAGGGGATGTGCGATAAGCCAGGTAAACATTGCCAATATCGGCCTGGATTTCGGGCGTGTCTATTGCCTGATGTTCTGGTTTGGGTTTGATTCGTTGAATGATATTTGAAAGCAAGCGGCCAGGATCCGGTTGAACGGATTGTTGCTTATTGATATTGGGCATATTACAGGCAATGTCTGCAAATCGGGAATCAACGAATTTTTCCATGTCGATCAATGTGCCCATGTTCATATTGTCATGCATGTAGGTCTGTATATAATTGAGATCGTTAATATTGGGATACAGGTCATTAGTAATAATGCGTGCTTCACTGGAAAGCACTTTTTCAAGGATGGGTACTTTTAAGCCAATTTTTTTGTCCGGGTCCAGAAAGTCAACTGCAATTTTTGCGGATTGTTCAGGGTGCTCACTGACATATTGTCCAGCAGTCACAGCCATGTTGACAAATTCTTGTATAGCATCTGGATTAAATTCGATGATATCTTCACGAAAAACGATAACACAGCAGGGATGATCAGGCCATAGTTCACTCGAAAGATACACCAGATCACCGATGCCTTTAGCAATCGCTTTTGTACCAACCGGTTCAGCCACCATGAACCCGCCAACTTCTTTACTTTTTGACTGAAAATCAGGCATTTTGATTGGTGGAATAACTTCAAAATATAAATTGGCTTCCGGATTGTCCGACAATCCGGGGTTTAATCCCAGTTTACGAAAAAATATGGTTGAAAGCACATGATGGATAGATAGTAAATGAGGCAGATAAAACGTCTTATGTTGAAAATATTGTTGCAGAACTTCTTGATTATTAAATGCAATGTTTTCCACTTTGTTTTGAACACAAATACTGCCATTTTTATGCGCCAGCAAAACCAGTTTGATCGGTATTCCAAAGCTGAACAAATCCATTGCAATGGGAGCCAGTATGAAAACACCATCAACGTCTCCCTTCTCAAGGGCGACCTGCACAGGATTCCAGAGCATCATGCGTTTTGTTTCCAGTTCAAAATGCTCTGGTTTCAGATCGCCGGTGGTAATCAGATGTTTTAATGCGCCCAATACAATATGATCTGTAATGGGGATATGTGCAATCGTCAGCTTTGTTTTTCCAGATGGTGTCTTTTTCAGATCGCGTTTATAAACAGTTGTTTCCTGTTTATCAATTACCTTCAGTGTGGTTTCAAGAACTTGTTTCAAATCAAGCGGGCTGAAAGGTTTGGTGACAAAGTTATCTGCCCCTGCTGATTTTGCTTGTTGAACCTTCTTTTTTTCTCCTTGGCCGGTTGCCATGATAAATGGAATATCTTTGTACGCATCATTATTTCGCATCCACACAAGTAAATCGAATCCGGTTTTACTGGGCATGTTCCAATCACTCATAACGAGTTCGATATCATTTTGATTTTCAAGGATATCTATTGCAGCCTGTCCATTATCCGCTTCAATAATGTGTTGATATCCAAGGTCTTTCAGCATATTGATCTCAAGATTTCTAACAGCTCTGGCATCTTCTACAATGAGTATTTTTGTCTTCAAATGATTGGCAGAATTCATATTAACTCCTTAATTATGTATGATCATTCTTTTTTCGATAAATTGTTGACTGAACTCTTTCAAATGGTAACTCATCCAGTTTGATACTCTCTGAATGCCCCATAAAAAGATATCCACCAGGATTGAGACAGCAGCTTAATTTTTTGATAACACGATCCTGCGTTTTCCTGTCAAAATAAATGATAACATTTCTGCAAAATATAACATCCATCATCGAATCAACAGGGTATTTTGAAAGCATTAAATTCATTTGCTTAAACTTTACATTTTGACGTAATTCAGGCACAATTCGTACCAGGACAGTCTGTTTATTGTTTCTTTTTTTAAGTAAATACTTTTTTCTCAGATTAATTGGAATACTTTCAGCCATTTCATGATCATAAATGGCATTTATGGCGGTTTTTAATGCTTTTGAAGAAATATCTGTACTCAAAATGCTATACCGGAATCGTCTGTTTTTTTCGGCAAATTCTTGTAGAATCATTGCCATTGTATAGGGTTCAGCACCGGTTGAACATGCTGAACTCCATATTTTAAAAGGTCTCGTGTTACTGTTTTTACAAAATTTCGGTAGTACATTTTCTGAAAGATACTGAAAATGATAGGGTTCTCGAAAGAAATCTGTTTTATTGGTCGTAACGACATTGATCATCAGGGGCAGTTCATTTTTTAAACCATCAACGCTGGTCAGATAAGAAAAATAGTCTTCAAATCGTTCCATTTTGAGCTTTTTCAAGCGTTTAACCAGGCGGTATTGAAGCATGATTTTTTTTTCCCGGGGCAGATGAATCCCCAGATTTTTATAAATAAAACTGCTGAACCGAGAAAACATCTTATCCGACAGCTTCAATGTATACCAATCTGTCATTGTGTCTTGAAGCTGTTGACCTTTATTCTGCGGCATGGTTTTCCTCAATTAATGGTGATTCAGCTGAAGAAAAAATACGTTCCATATCCAGGAGTATAATAAATTTATCATCACGTTTACCGATGCCATGAATGTACTCGGTACGCCATCTGGAGCCGACTTTGGGCGGATTTTCAATTTGTTCCGGCGAAAGCTCAATAACTTCTTTGACAGCATCAGCCATAATACCAAGTATTGTCGGTTCCTGTTCAATAGAAAGCTCCATCACGATGATGCGGGTATGGATCGTTTTTCGGGTTTCAGTCATGCTGAATTTAAGGCGTAAATCGGCGACAGGTACGACACTGCCTCTCACATTGATTACGCCTCGCATATACTCAGGTGAGCGCGGCACGACTGTAATTGAAGTCCAGTCCAATACTTCATGGACATGATTGACATTAACAGCAAAAATTTCATCCTCAAGACGAAATGTCAGGTATTGGACTGGTTCTTCGGTTGTTTGTTTATTCATTGTTATACCCCCTGTCATAAGGAATGCCCTGAAATAAAAACAGGACTTCGGCATCCTTCAAATTTAAATTAACATTAATTTTCATGATCAATTTGTTTTTTATTGTTACTCCGGGGAAAGTCACCCACATAAGAAGCGGGTACTGTATGCCGATTATTATTTTGCGGTTTACTCTCCCCGGAATAACGACAAAGGGGAAAACAATCAAAATTTCGGCAACTGTTCAATTCAACAAATATGAAGGATGTCGATTACTTAATACCGCTCAAAATCAGTGTCACTAATTTCACTCTCCTCAATATCCATATCCAAATCAATACCATCATGATCGGTCATTGTGTGATCGAGCGTCTCATTCATTTCATCATCCTCATCATCCTCATCATTCTCTTCTTCAATTTCCACACGTTTTTTCTGAACAGGCTCAGAAAATTCATTTGAACCATTTCTGGTTTTTAATTTAAAAAAGCCAATAGCACCCAGCAACATATTGGCCTGACTGGAAAGCTCTTCTGATGTCGAAGCCACCTGTTCTGACGATGATGCATTTTGCTGAAGAACGCTATCCAGCTGCTGGATAGATTGATTAATCTGGTCTGCACCAGTGGATTGTTCATTACATGCCGCACTGATTTCCTGAACCAGTTCTGCAGTTCTTTGTATATCTGGTACAATTTGTTTGAGCATATTACCGGCACTTTCAGCGACTTCAACACTCGAACTTGATAACTGACTAATTTCTGCAGCAGCAGTTTGACTTCGTTCAGCAAGTTTTCGAACTTCCGATGCCACCACTGCAAAACCTTTTCCATGTTCCCCTGCGCGTGCAGCTTCAATTGCAGCATTGAGGGCAAGAAGATCTGTCTGTCGGGAGATTTCTTCGATAATTGATATTTTTTCTGCAATATTTTTCATGGCAGTCACTGTCTTAGATACAGCTTCACCACCAGTGGCTGCATCCTGTGAAGATTTTGACGATATCCTTTCGGTCTGCATGGCATTGTCTGAGTTCTGTTTGATATTGGCAGCCATTTCTTCCATGGATGAGGATACTTCTTCAATGGATGCGGCCTGCTCTGTTGAGCCCTGGGACATCTGGGATGCTGCTGAACTGAGCTGTTGACTGCCCGAGGAAACATGGGAAATGGCATCTTTTACATTAGACACCACACTGCTGAGCTTATTAAGCATTCGCTTCAAAGAAAGCCCAAGGGCATCTTTTTCGGAAAGCACCACTGCTTTGACTCTGAGATTGCCTTTTGACAACTGTTCTGCCATATGAACTGTTTTTCGAAGGTTTTCAATCATTTTTTTGAGCGCAAGGCCCAGGGTATCCTTCTCAGACAGTACAACTGGTTTGACACTGATATTGCCTTTGGATAACTGCTCGGCAATCCGGACAGTCTTGCCCAGATTTTCAATCATATTTCTTAAGGCATCCGCAAGGATGCCAACCTCATCTTTTTGCCGGATATCAATCTTAGCACTTATATCACCCTTTGCGACCGATCTTGCAAGTTCAACACTTTTTGAAAGAGGCTTTGCAATCCCCTGTGCAATAAAAATTGCAATAACGACAATAATACAGGTCAGAATCACACCAATCAAAACAATGGTATATATCAGTTTGTTGATTGGTGCGTTGACTTCCTTTTCATCAATTTCTGCCAGAACGGCCCAGGTGGTTTTTCCTACCTTTATTGACGTATAAGCAGATAAGACAGGATTACCATTATAATCAGTGATAATACGTTGATCGGTCTGACCGGATAATGCGGCATTAACTGCTTCGGTATTGACACTTCCTGAATTCGGATGTTCAAAAGAGGCTTTGACACTATGGTTTTTGGGATCTAAAAATGAGTCTGAGCGCATCAGTTTATCAGACCCAACCAGATAGGTTTCACCTGTTTTGCCCATACCTTCACGTTCATGCATAATATGATTGATCGCATCAAGGGATAGCTGAAGTGCCACGACCATGACTGGTTTGTTGTTTTCGATCAATGGCTGGGCAATAAATGCTGCGGGATCGTTGTTACTGGGTTCATATGGAGAAAAGTCAGCAATGCCAAACTGTCTGGTATTTAAGACTTCCCTCACCAGCTTTCCCAGTCCGGAGGATGCATATTTGCCATTAATCATATTTGTGCCATAGTCGGCTTCATGCGTGACAGTGTAGAACACTTTTCCTTCAGGATGAATGAGAAAAAAATCATAATAGCCATATTTATCAATATATTTGGAAAAATAATCCATTTTTTCTCCTGGAATTGTCGGCACAATTGCTTCTTCAACTGACATTTCACTGACAACTGTCCAGTTCAATCCCTCTATTTCCAGTTTATTGTAGCAAAGTATCACGAGTTCCCCATTCTCATCTGTAACAATGGCATGGCCATCATTACTTGAAAAGACAGTATTTGAAATATATCCATTGACTGTATCTCCAATTTTTGCCTTTTTGATGATGCGCTCACTGCGATAAGGATGTGTGTTATTGAGATTGGCGACAATGTAAGATTCTCCAGTTTTGCCCATGCCATTTCTTCGCTGAACAATCGTATTGATTGGATCTGTCGGTAGTTGTAAAGCGATCAACCCAATCATTTTTCCTGTGTCATTGTATATGGGGGTGCCGATAAATGATGCCTGCTGTCCATTACTGGGTGCATAGGGCTCAAAATCTTTTATTATAATTGATTTGTTTTCGCGAATCTCTTCCCATAACTCAGCAAGGGAGGAATCTTTATAAGGGCCAAATTTGAGATTGGTACCCAAATCCTTTTCTTTGGATGCTGTATACATAACATGTCCATGAGGCGCACAGATTAAAAAAGCATCATAATAACCATATATTTCTACATATTTGCCCAGGTATGTACTCAATTGTTCATAGATTTGTTCATATTTTTCTGTTTTAGCTGGAAAGGGCTGACTTTTGCTCACCTGCAATTCATCGTGATAAACTTTGAGCGCTGCATATAATTTCAAAACATCTTCGCTATTGGATAATACCTCAATATCATTTCTGATCGTACTGAATAATTTTTCTATCTGTGCTTTTTTTAGCTCCTGACTCGTTTGAAGTTGCCTGAATGCTGCATTTTTTAACGACTGGACAGTATCCAGGGCGACACTCATATCACTTGTTCTTTCTTGTATATACTTATTAATTGCTGATTTTTTGATCTCTCGCATGGCAATCAGTTGATCATATGATTTTTTCATAAGACTGTCTGTTGCAATTCTTGCGCTCCAGAATCCTACAATAATAATCGGTATTAAGCCGATTATCAAAAATAAAGAAATAAGTTTGGGTTTCATTTTAATGTCTTTTAATCTTAACATTGCTTTCCTCCATTGTTGGTGTTAATCTTTTCTTTGCTATTATATAATTATTCATGCCACATGTTTGCAGCATCTATGACTGTGAATTAATTGATACGTCCCAATTCGAGTTTTTCAGCGGTTTGAACCAGTTGAACAACATCAAGAATCAATGCCACAGTGCCATCCCCCAGGATCGTCGCACCAGATATGCCTTCAACCTCTCTGTACATTTTGCCCAGGGATTTGATCACTGTTTGAATCTGACCCACCACATGATCCACACCAAAGGCCACGTGTTCCCCTTTGGCTTCAGTGATAACAATTTGTTCGACAGGTGGCGGCTCGCCTTCAATGAGAAACAATTCACGTAAATTTAAAAATGGAACAATTTCATCACGAAGATTCATCATATTTTGTTGTTTCACGCGGCTGAGGGTTTCAGGGGGCAGTTCGACACACTCTTCAATGGCCAGAAGCGGTACAACAAAAAAGCCCTTTGCAATTTTAACCAGCAAACCTTCAATAATTGCAAGGGTTAATGGCAGTTTCAACGTAATGGTTGTACCAATACCGAGATTGCTGTCAATATCGATACTTCCGCGAAGCGCCTCGATACTTTTTTTGACAACATCCATTCCAACACCCCGACCGGAAACACCGGAAATTTCTTCAGCAGTGGAAAAACCGGATTCAAAAATCAGCATAAATATCTCTTTGTCCGATTTTTCTTCTTCCGGCTGCAACAGATTACGTTCAATGGCTTTGTTACGAATTTTCCGGGTATCAAGACCTGCACCATCATCTTTAATTTGAATCAGCACATTGGATCCCGAATGGATAGCAGACAGATGAATAATACCTTCCCTGTCTTTTTCTTTCTGCTCCCGAATATCCGGTGTTTCGATGCCATGATCGATTGAATTTCGAATAATATGAACCAGTGGATCATTAAGTTTTTCGATAACAGTTTTATCCAGTTCTGTATCACCGCCATCGGTTTTCATCACCACAATTTTACCCAGATCGCTGGACAAATCTCTAACCAATCGTTTGAATTTATTGAATGTTGATCCAATGGGAAGCATTCGAATGCTCATGGTGTTATCTCTCAGTTCGGATGTCAGACGTTCCACTTCTTCAGAAATAGAAATTAACTCTGGTTTTTTCTGATAAGTTGCTTCCTGTGTCAGCCGTGCCTGAACAGTCACCAGCTCACCGACCAGATCCACCAGCATGTCCAGCTTATCGGCAGAAACACGAATACTGCTCATTGAAACAGCTTGTGATCGCTTTTGGCGTTTTTCTTTTACATGCTTTTGCTCGGCCAGTGCAGATGTTACAATTCCCTGATCAACTATATTTTGATCCAGAAGCATTTGACCGATTCTTTTTTGACTCGTGAGAACATTCTCCAGTTCTTCTTCTGATATATCATGACGTTCAGTTAAAATTTCGCCAACCCTTTTATAGCCATCTGTTTCATCTAATTCGCCTTCATCAATAATATGAACAGTTACTTCGCTTTGCTGATCAATGAGAAGAAAAATATCGTGAATTTCATCCATGCTCTGGCTGGTAGTTAAAATAATATCCCAGAAGGTGTAGCATTTTTCAGGATCAATGGTGTCAAATGATGGGATCTTGTTGGTTTGTGCCACAACAGTGCAATCCCCCAGATTTCTGACATCATTTAGAAAAGAGATAGGATTGACGCTTTGTTTGAGTAAGTTTTCATTGGGCTTGAATCGGATGCGATAGGTAATTTGTTCAGGAGGGTTTTCAGACAGATTCATAGCTATGGTTTCAGGGGTAATGTCAAGATCAATATCATCCGCTATCTCAGCGTCATCATCAATATTTTTATCCAGATCTTCAGGAATCAACGATTTGAAATTTTCAAGCAGGGTCTTTTGCTCAGAAGTATAATCATCAAAACCAGTTATTTCCAGCATATCAAAAATTTGATCCCTGGATTTCAATGTTAAATTGATTAACGCCTTTGTTACCGGAATATGGCCTTCCCGAACAAGATCAAAAACAGTCTCAATTTCATGTGTAAATTCCGCAATATGTTGAAAGCCGAACATTGCGCTTGAACCTTTTACTGTGTGCATCGCACGAAAAGCACGTTCTACAAGCGTTATATCATCAGGTCTTTCTTCCAGTTCAAGTAATGCGGCTTCCAGTTCACTGAGTAGTTCGTATGTTTCTTCTTTGTAGGAATTGCTGACATTATCCATATCCATGTCACCTCCTTCATTATTAGAAAAATATTTCTTAATTCATCGTAATTGTATGTGAAAATCCAGCTTCTTGAACATATTGTTTTAACTGCTCAACACACGATTCATGAAATACAATACGTTTCCTGTTTTTCAGGCATTTTTGCTGTGCCGCATAAATTAACTGCAAAAAAGATAGATCAACAAAAGACATATCCTTTATTTGAATCATGGTAACTGATGCAGATTTCATTGCCTGATCCAGTAACTCTTTCATTTTTGTGGCCATCAACAGTGATATTTCACCGATGATCGTAATTACAGCCTGATTATTTGTTGTATCCATTTCAAGGTTCATGAGGATCCTTTATATTGGTTTTAGTCAGTAATCATGGTAACAAGTTCATCGCTTGAAAAGACAAGATTGACATCTAAAATTAAAATAAATTTATCATCTTTCTTTCCTACGCCTTTAATCACCTCAGAGCGCCATTTTTTACCAAGTTTTGGAGGTTTTTCAATCTGTGAAGCCGATAACTCAATAACTTCCTTAACAGAATCAGCAATTGAGCCAATCACAGCAACATCATCATCCAATTGAATTTCCATAACAATTATTCTGGTGTCTCTGGTCGTATTGATTTGCTGGGTGCCGAATTTGAGACGTAAATCCACCACAGGCACAACACTCCCTCGAACATTGATCACCCCCCGCATAAAGTCGGGTGACTGCGGCACTTTTGTAATCTCCGCAATATCCAGAACTTCCCGCACCTGGAAAACATCAATGGCAAAAATTTCATCTGCAAGAGAGAATGTTAAATATTGTGAAATATCCGGGACGACATCTTTATTCATGGTTGATTCTCCTGATAAGTGTTGGTGTTTATTTACTTGAAGTAACTAACAAATATCGATTATCGATACCGCACTTTGGATCCGACGTTATACACATCTCAATAAGTTATTGTAATCATTCTCGTCACTCTCGTTCCAACGCGTTGCGATTTTCGTTATACAGATCTTTTGTAAAATTTTGAAATTACTCTCATTTCGCTCGTTAACTTTCGTTTCCGCGCTTTGCATGGTAATGCATCTGGGGCACTTTGTGTCCTGAGAACTGAATTTAAAAAATCACATTTATGATCTGTGCAATGCAAATGTATATTACTATTAATTTGTTTAGGAAAACTCGAAAAATAAGTTCCCCATTTACTTATGTGCCAGCCCGATGTAGGGGCGAACCTTATGTTCGCCCTCGAACTAATAACGCTTTCGTTCCTATGTACGATGGGCGAACACAAGGTT
>Ga0272440_1003765_pt1 | contig 11174 bp, 3 predicted proteins | sample SSMMMBAug17_FD_192440 | JGI IMG/M metagenome (GOLD analysis project Ga0272440, IMG submission 192440) | Marine sediment archaeal communities from Little Sippewissett salt marsh, Falmouth, MA, United States - SSM-MMB-Aug17 | ecosystem: Environmental > Aquatic > Marine > Wetlands > Sediment ... | reverse complement strand
CTGCAAACACGGCCACCATAGCAGTCACCATAACCACTTTTCCAATGGTGGCGGCAATAGCAGGCACCCAATCTTCGATTTCGATACCATAATCTTTAAATGGCAAGTGAACCCGCCATTTTTTAAAGCTCATGATGGTTAATTCATGATTGAGGTACTGTTCTCGACTGTCAAACTCCGACGCTTTTTTTCGTTTTTGTAGATAGCTTAAGTGTTCATCATTCATTAATTAATCTCCAAAATTTACTTGTTATGTTTTCCTATTTTTATAGGAGTTACCCTTCTTCATGATCTAGAGCTTTTAGACTTTGCCCAGACTGAATGGAAAGTGCTCTTATCTTCATTCAAATGGTAAATATAAAGTTAACAAATATATCATAATATTACAAGCGATTCTTAATATAAAAGTAAGATTTAGAAATAATGTGAAATAATGGGGACGTCTATGATTTTATGCTTTTCTATTCAATGTATACATGGAATGGAACATCTATGAATTGTGATCCAACAAACCATGAGGTTTTTTCTTATGAATGCTTAGAAAATAATCCTCATTTCATCGTAGTAAAGCATAAAATCATAGACGTCCCCTTTTTTTCCCCAGCAACAAATTACTCAAAGACCACCCCATATCAGTTTGTGAAAAATGCCGATGCCCAATTTGGGATACAGGCTGAATCAGTCGAAGTCCATTTGTTATGAAGGCTTGCGTGTAATTTCCGATAGAATTTAGGGGAATCATTCTTTCAATACATTTAATATTCAGTTCTTTTTGACAATCAAGTAAATACTGCCGAACCACACCATTGAGAAAAGGCATATTTTTTGCCAGAGGTGTTTCAATAGTGCTATCATCACGCACAAAAAATATGTTTGCCAGACAGGTTTCTAACATATTGGAATGACAATCCAGAATTAAAAAGTCATCACAATTGTTATCCTTCGCAATTTGCAGAAAATAGCTGTTTTCTATTCTGGAAAGGGTTTTATATTGGTAATGCGGGCTGTTGCCGCGATGGTATTGTTCGGTAACATATAAACGCGATGGCTTTTGAGGCCAGTGAAATGGAAAAAATCGAACAATCAAATCTTTTCTTTGGGGTAACAAAATTAAGTTGAGTCGCAGGCAGGTGTTTATTTTTTCTTGTTGAATATGTTGGATCAGTGCTTTTCGTAAAGAACTGGCATCTATTGTCAGTTTTGTTCCAAGAAATGCAGCACCTTTCTTTAAACGCTGAATATGTTGATCCCATAAAACCGGTATTGCATTCTCTGTTACAAGAATTGTTTCAAAGACGCCATTGCCTTGAAACACGTCTGCTATTTGATGCTCAGGGGTTTTTAACAACAAATGATTATTCCATAAAAACATCATGTTCATACTACTTTTTGACATAACCCCATTGCACAAGTTGATTGTAAGCGTGTTTTGCCTGTTCTCCCTGTTTTACCTGTTCGAGAAAACGAACATAGGCTTCAGCCGCTCTATCTTTTTTGCCGCTATTTTCTAAAGCATAGCCTTGATAAAATATGATATTTGGATTACCGGGCAATCGTTTTTCATATTGCACAAAGTTGTTGAGTGCCTGCTCAAATCGTTTAAGCCCAATATTTGCCATCCCAAGAACATGATTGGATTGAGGTTCTGATGGATAAACCTGATGCGCTTTTTGTGCATAAGTTTGGGCTTCGCTGTATTTATTTTGAGCCAGTTGACACTTTGACATGACCATCAATGCAACATAATCTGATGGTGTTTTTCGTAACGCTGTTTTCAAGGCCTGTTCTGCACTATCATATTTTTTTTGGGCAATATGCGTTTCAGCCTCCTGAACATTTTGAATGGTCGTTTTAATCGCACGTAAATTGGCAATATTATCCATATATCTTTCTCGATGAATGGGATTATCTTTTTTTGAAGCGTATTTTGTTTCCATACTTTTTTGAGCAGTGGCATAACGCTCATCACTCATGGGATGTGTAGCAAACATAACTTCAATCAGATTGGGCTGATGTGATGACAATTCCCGCAGCATGTCCATCAAACCAATAAAGCCTTCAGGACTATAGTTTGTTTTGACCATATAATTCATCCCTAAAGCATCGGCCTCCCTTTCATTATCTCTACTATATTTGGATAACAACAAACCCGATCCCAATGCCCCCAGGCCTGAGACCAACACCCCATAAGATTCATTTTTGGTCTGCGCTAAAATCGCAGCACCACTGACAACTGCTGATGTAATCTGACTGGATGTTAACTGTTCGGCGGTATGACGTGCATTCACATGTCCCAATTCATGCCCTAACAATGCAGCAAGCTCGGCCTCATTATCCAGGCGCAATAATATTCCACGTGTTGCTGCAATACTTCCTCCTGGAAAAGCGTATGCATTCACATAGGTTGCATTCACACAATGAAAGGCATATGGCATATCTGTGCGATGTGTATTTTTTGCCATTGTTTGCCCCACCTGATTGACATAATTTTCAATGCCTTGATCCTGGATAAATCCATAGTCTGCTGAAAACTGATGCGGAGAGTGTTGTCGATCAATTTGTATTTCTTGATCCTTTGAAACAAGCATCAACTGCATTTTACCAGTAACCGGATTAACAGCACATCCGATTACAAACGATGTTGCTGATAGCGCCGAATATTTTAAGAATTGACGCCGATCCATACAATTTATTTGGGATTTCATTTTTATCCTTTCTTTGCAATTGCTAATTTTTGGAAAAGAAAATACCAGATTACAAAAATATGAAGGAAACCAATAAGTTAATCGATATTTATTTTCATTGCTAAACACAGGAATTTTATAATTTCCGCCAAAAGTTTCAAAAATGCGATTTATATCATCATGGTCCGACATATAAAAATGTTTTTGATTGGCAATTTATTTCTGGACCGCCTGTGTACCAACCTGTCCAGCATTATTGATATTGTTCGTTTTGAGGTAATTGTACTGTAGAGACGTAGCATGCTACGTCTCTACACGACCTTATTTTTTTGTACGATCAAGAACAATATCAATAATGAGGAAGTTATTTTCAGAGCATTCCTTAGGAATGCTCTGAAAATAAGTTCCTCATTTCTGAAAGAGTCAATTCTATTCATTTTGAACCTGGATTACGCTGAAAAAGATGAATAAGATGAAATCAAACACTTTTAATTCATCTTATTCATCTTCTTCAGCGTAATCCAGGTTCAAAAATAGGAATTCAATATATTAAATGGGGAAATTATTTTCAGAGAATTCCTTAGCATCCTACATCTCTCCACGATGAAGAAAAACAACATGCGTTATGGCATCATAACAAGTCTTTGCCTTAATAGATTGAGTTGTTCCTTATCAAGATTTGATAAAATATCTTCTGGTTTAAACTGAGATATAACATCTTTAGGCTTATATTGAGATATAATATCTTCTGGTTTAAACTGAGATATAACATCTTTAGGTTTAAACTGAGATATAACATCTTTAGGCTTATATTGAGATATAACATCTTTTGCTTTGTATTGTGACAATAAATCTTGCAGTGATAAATTCGTATTGACAAACACATCAATAAATCTTGCCAATTTAGCGGCCTGTTCTTCAGTCATATTTTTCATGTCATTAACCTCCATTGGTTGACGAAAAATGTAAGTAAAAATATCAAAAATGATATTGTTGATAGCTTTTGGAATGATATCAAGATAGTTCTTATCCTGCAATACCCGTGCAGCTTTTTCTCTTTCTATTTTGCGACTTGCAAAAGCTTTTATCAAAGCATTATGATAGTTATCTGGCAGTTCATTCAAAAGCAGGATTGGAAAATGATTGAATGCACGAATATCACTTTTATATACGCCCTTGTTTTCAGATAGTGAATAGCCATAATCTTCCAAAATCTGTATTCCAGGGGTTTTTGCGCATACAATAAATGTCTGAAGATCATTTCGCTGTAACTGATAAGATTCACTAAAAAAGTAATCATATCCCAATGCCTGCTGAAATGTTTTATCAGATAGCGATTGGGAATATTTAAATTCCAATATGATATATCTGGCTTTGCTATCTCGAATACCATCTGGAATCAATTTTAGTTGATCAGGTGTCCATTTACCTGCTTTTTTTTTGATAATTAGAATGTCTGCGCGAGGTGAATCTGTCATAATTTTAAATTCAGTGCTGACCAAAACCCCCAGAGGTGCCATAATCGCTTTAAACAACTTTCCAAACAACAAATGACTAAATATTTTTATCCTCAACTTTTTCTCCCATAAGTAGAGACGTAGCATGCTAAGGAATGCTCTGAAAATAACTTCCCCATTATTGATATTGTTCGTTTTGAGGTAATTGTACTGTAGAGACGTAGCATGCTACGTCTCTACATGACCTTATTTTTTTGGACGATCAAGAAAAATGAGTATGTTATTTTCCGAGCATTCCTAAGTCTCTACACGACCTTTAATTTTTGTACGATCAAAATAATATGCGCATGTTATTTTCCGAGAGTTCCTAAACAATTTTTTTATGGCATCGTTAAAATCCCCCCAACCACTGCAAGAAATATATGATATTCTCAGTTGAAATCACGCCATCTCCATCCGGATCATATTTAATACGTTCCTTATAAACCGCATTATCCAGATCTGCCTGAGTATACACACCGGTTTTTAAATCCGATAAATCAATATCAGGAAGCGAAATTTCGCCACCTGGTACAAGAATATTTGAAATGGTCATCTCTGAAAAATATTCTGATGATACTTTTACAGTATATGCGCCTATTGGTACATTATCAAAGACATAGTGACCATTTTCATCAGTTGTTGTATGCTGGCCTGTTTCGACAATACTGACTGATGCACCAACCACAATAGCATTTCCACCGGTTATGGTTGTTGTAATTTTCCCACTGATCTGACCAGTAGAACGTCTGAGGATTGTACCATTTTCACCTACAACATAAATATCTGTTATTGATGCTCCCCATATGCCCATTAGAGGATAGGCAACGCCACTTTCAGTTTGTGACCATGCGTTGCCATCGTATGACAAAATTGTTCCCTGAAGTCCTGTTGCAAATGCAACATTGCTGGAAAGGCCCCAAATACCTTTAAGGGAATTATCGCCTCTTTCCTGTTCTATCCATTCTGTACCATTGTAATGAATAATAACACCCGCATCGCCCACAGCAAAAACATCATTTTCCGAACTTCCCCAAACACCTCTCAGTGGATATAGTGTAATTTTTGACATGGTATCCCAGACATAACCATTATATTGAAGCACCATACCATCTCTGCCCACAGCATACATAACATTCTCATTGCCCCAGATATCCAGCAATTCAGTCGTGGTGCCACTGGACATTTCACTCCAACTGACACCATTGTGTTTGAGAATGGTACCATATGTGCCCACAGCAAAAACAGATCGGCCATTGCCCCAAATACCATTTAAATGCTGGGTGGTACCGGTAAACATTTTAGACCAGCTATGACCATTATATTGCAATATCACACCACTGTTACCCACAACGTAAACCATACTCACGTCACCCCAGATCGCATTTAAATCGTAATCGTAGGTTGTAACCATTTTTGTCCAGGAAATACCATTGTAATGAAATATAGTCCCGCCATTTCCCACAGCAAAGATATCATTGGCAGATCGGCCCCAAATATCTTCCAGATCGCTGTAGGTGATAATGTTTTCATTTTTATCCCAATCACGTTGGGGATTGACTGTCAATGAGAAGGTTTCCATTTTTGTATTGTTGCCATCATCGACAGCAATGGTGATATCTGTCGTGCCAAACTGCTCTTCAGATGGTTTAATTATAACTGTTCGTTCATTACCAGAGCCGCCAAAGGTGATATTGTTATTACTGACAATCAATGTATCACTGGAAACCGCAGTAAAAATCAAATCATCAGCCGGGGTTTCGGCATCAGTCACAGTAAACGAAACTGGAATGCTTACAATATACTCCCAGGTCTCCTGATTTTCGATTGAAGATATACGCGGTGCATCATCAACTGGTGCAATGGTCAAAATAAAACTTTCCTGTGAACTGAGCGTGCCATCACTGACATGTATTGTTATTTGCACTGTGCCATTTTGATCTGGCAATGGCATGATTGTTAACTCTCGATTTTGATCTGTGCCAGAAAAAGTCAGATTTGATAAAGGTACTTTTGAAGGATCAGACGTTGATGCCGACATGATCAGATTCGCTGAAGGTGTTTCCATATCAGAAACAACAAATTTAATATCGCTTAAAGGTGTGTCTTCATCAGTTATTTGATCTGCAATTTGAGAGATAGCAGGCGCATCGTTGACATCCTTGACCCGAACAGTAAACGTATCAGACACCACAACGACATTATCGCTCACCGATATCGTAATTGTGGCAATTCCATAGATGTCTTTTGCAGGTGTAATCAGAACATTTCGCGCCTGTCCGGTACCAATAATTTGAATATTGGCATTGGGAATCAAGGTCGGGTTGGAAGATGTCGCGGATACCAGCAATTGATCAGCGGGTGTTTCCATATCACTGATCTGAAATGGAATACTGTCAGATTGCGTGTCTTCATCAATACTTTGATATCCAATGTCTGAAATTTTTGGTGCATCGTTGATTTCATTGACCCACAGGGTAAAGCTGTCTGTTGAAAAAGAAATGCCATCAGTCACCTTGATTGTAATCGTTGCCCAGCCAAATTGATTTTTTGCTGGACGAATGGTCAGGCTTTGTATCTTACCGGTTCCTTCCTTAATAAATGATGAATCTGGCACAAGGCGAGGATTTGATGAAGATACACTGACAAATAAATCCTCTGAGGGTGTTTCTTCATCAGTCACAGAAAACAGAATGGCCCCGGTTTGATCATCTTCATCAATGGTGTAAGGTTTGCCGATATTCAGTTTGCCAATATTGTCAGGATTATTTACCCCCACTGGCTGGGCTGTGCCTTGAAGCGTATTATTGCCCAATTGACCAAATCCATTGGCCCCAAAACTCCAAACCGAACCATCACTTTTAAGTACCAGACTGTGGTAATGACCGGCTTCAACCGAAATGGCATGTGGATAAATATCCGCCTTGACTGGCTTGAGATACATTTCTACATTACTGTTATTGCCAAGCTGGCCATACATATTGCTTCCCCATCCCCAAACATAACCATCGTTGCGAAGTGCCAATGTATGCCCATAACCCGCAGCAATACCTGTCACATTGGAAATATCCAATACGCGAACTGGCGTATTTTTCATAATCTTGGTGCCATCACCAAGTTGTCCAAAAGGATTATCACCCCATGTCCAAACTGTACCATCACTTTTCAGCGCTACTGTATGATAATCACCCGCAGCAATGGCAATAACATTGGCCAGGCCAGGAACAATGACAGGTTGATATTTATCTGTTTCCGACTGATCGCCCAATTGTCCTGAACTATTGAAACCCCAAGTCCAGACAGTGCCATCCTTTTTCAGAGCAACAGAATGTGCGTATCCTGCAGCGATGGCAACACAATTGTCCAGCGTAAGAATCACGTCTGGTTTGTTCTCTGATGATTCCATACCATATGTGCCATTACCCAATTGCCCATTGGAATTGCTTCCCCAGCTCCAGACATTGCCATTGTCCTGTAATGCCAGGGAATGGGCATATCCGGCATCAATAGCAATAATATCTGTTAAAATAATATTCTGCGGGGTATCCATTTGCGTATTATCAAAATTACCAATGCCCAGTTGTCCATGACTGTTATTGCCCCATGTCCAGACTTTGCCATCATTGGAAAGCGCCATACTGTGATTTTCTCCTGCAGCCAGATCTACAATTTTTTCCATTCCATTGACAATATGGGGGAAAGTTTGCCCCTTATTTTCACCACTGATACCAATACCAAGCTGGCCAATATCATTTCTTCCCCATGCCATGACTTCATTTCCGCCTCGCACTGCCAGGCTGTGATATGCGCCTGCTGCAATGGCAGGATTGCCTGCCTCCAGATCAATTTCTACTTCTGGCGGATCGTTACCAGGTTCAATTGTCAGCAGGAATGTATCTTCAGAAACAGCATGGCCATCTGTCACTCTGAGGGTAATCAATGTTTTGCCGGATTGATCAGGATTGGGTTTTATCAACAGTGTACAGCCAATACTCGAACAGTTCACCTGAATGTTTTGATCGGGTACCATATTGGGATCTGATGCAAACCCCACAATGGTCAATTCTGTAAAATCGCTTTCCGAGTCAGATACTTCAAAATTAATAAAGTCTGTGGATTGATCTTCTGCAATAGTCATATCGCCAATATCACTAATATCTGGCGCTGCATTTACAGTAAAGTTAAAGGACATTGATGTTGCTTCACTTTGATCACGCACTGTCAGCGTAATAACTGCAATACCCGATTGATTGTTTCCAGGTGTAATGGTGACAAAACGATTCTTTCCAGAGCCGCCAAACACGATTTGATCTTCAGGCACAAGCACCAGATTACTGGAACGTGCTAAAAGGATTAAATTATCTGCCGCAGATTCCAGGTCATCTATTTTAAACGAGATGGCACTTGATGTAATATTTTCATCTGTGCGCTGGTCTGCAATTTCTGATATGGAAGGTGGATCATTTGTGGATTCAACAACCAGTTTGATACTGGAAACAGTTGATTTTTCACCATCGCTGACACGAAAATGAACCAGGGTTTCACCAAAATCATTTTGACTGGGCGTAATCATGGCCTGACATTGGCCATCAATGCAATCAATATTGATCTGATCCATAGGCACCAAAACAGGATCGTCAGCATCAGCGGTAACAGATAAATTTTGGACAGGTGTTTCTGAATCTCTGATTTCAAACAACAGATAATCCGATTGGTTATCCTCTTTGATCGTAATTTTTGGATGTTCCTGTTGACCTATATTTAAAGGTTCAAGATTATTGGGCGCATTGACTTTTTGCGGTTCAAGAGAGTTTTGAATGGAATTGTTTCCCAATTGTCCTTTGCTATTATCACCCCATGCCCAGACAGTGCCATCAGTGCTTAAAGCTATTGAATGATTTTCTCCAGCAGAAATGGCAATAAAGGTTTCATTGGATTTGACTTTAATGGGACTGGTTTCATAGTTAAGATTTGCGTCTGTAATCATGGTGCCATTGCCCAACTGCCCCTGGTTATTGAGTCCCCAAATCCAGATTGTGCCATCATCTCGCAATGCCAGACTGTGTTGTCCACCAGCAGCGATTGCAATAATATCAGACAGCGGTTCAACCAGAACCGGATGATTTTCATTCTGAGTTGTACCTGTTCCAAGCTGACCTTTATCGTTAGAGCCCCATGTCCAGACAGTGCCATTCTTTTTTAAGGCCATGCTATGTTCTTTACCAGCAGCCAGCGCAATAACATTGACCAGATCAGATACTTTAACAGGCGTCAATTTTTTGTTATTGAATGTATTGTCTCCCACCTGTCCGGCATTGTTTTGGCCCCAGGCCATGACTGAGTTATCATCCAATATTGCCATACTATGATTGTAGCCTGCACAAATGCCCTTGATATTTTCAAGATTATTCACAGCCACTGGTCGATAACGTTCTATCAATGTGCCATCACCCAATTGACCATATGAGTTGCTTCCCCAGACTTTCACATTGCCATCGTGCAGTAATACCATTGTATGATAAGCGCCGGCAGCAATGCCTTTGACACGTGTCAGGCCATCAACACAAAAGGGCGCAAACAAATCTGTTGTCTGTCCATTGCCCAACTGACCTTTGTTATTCCATCCCCAGGTCCATACACTGCTATCATTTTGAAGTGCAATCGTATGCAGGTATTTGCTGTCCATTTTAACAAAATCATGGATACCATAAATGGGAACAGGAATTTTTTTATCGATCATGGTATCATCACCCAACTGACCATGTTGGTTTTCACCCACAGTGAAAATCTGGCCCGAGTTGTTTAACATCACCGAATGAAGACTTCCGCCGCGTATTGATGGAATCCGCGGATACAGGGATAGAAGTATTTCAGGGGGATCATTGATATTTGTAACCTTAACTAAAATCTGCGCTGTATCATTGTATAAGCCATCAGAGATTTGAACTGTCAAGGTGTAGGCAGATTGTGTTTCAAAATCCAAACCATCAGCATCGTCAATAGAAAAATTGCCGGTATTATCAATTTGAAAAATCTTTTGGTCATTGCCTGCAGTAATAAGGTAAATCAAAGTACTTCCTGGATCTTCGTCTGATGCCAGTATTTTTCCAACATAGCTGCCAGTCGCAATATTTTCGGAAATGGTATATGCAAATGTTTCACTGGCAAATTCTGGCGGAAACTCATTGCGATCATTTAACGATACAATCACCTGAACCTGATTGTCATGTTTGCCATCTGTGACACTGATTGTCAGCGTGTATTCAGGCACGTGTTCATAATTGAGCAGGTAATCACCATTGACTGTAAGCTGACCGCTATTTAGTTCCAGGTTGAATGGATTGGAAGGCTTACCCTGAACAACTTTATATTGAAGAATATCGGCTGTATCCAGATCATTCGCGTTTACACTGCCAACCAAGGCACCATCATTGCTGTTTTCATCCACATAAAAATGATAAGCACCTGAATCAAAAATCGGTGGGTATTCATTGGCATCCTTAATCTTGATAGTAAGGGTAGGTTGATATTCGGCACCATTAATAGTAGCAATAAGCTTTAATACATATGTATCCATCAGTTCAAAATCTAATTCTGATGGTTTATTGACAGTCAGTTCGCCGGTGTCTGGATTGAGCGTAAAGGCATCGTTACTGTTTCCAGATACAATAATATATTGACGTGTTCCTGGGGGGGCATCTACAGTAATTTTACCCAGTAGGGTATTTTGAGGACTGTTTTCCTGCACAGAAAATGTTTGATCAAAAACCACACGATTATCGTTGCCATCAAGCACCAAAATGGTCAACACCGCGTATGATGTAAATTTATCGTCTTGCACTTTTACGCTCAAATCGTATTGAGGTTTATCATTGTTCAGGCCTGAATTTTCGATAACAGTGATCACTCCTGTTCCAGGATCAATGGCAAAAACACTGTTGGAACTGGTAAAATAAAAGGCAAAAACATCATTATCCAAATCACGTGCCATCAA
>Ga0272440_1003764_pt1 | contig 11176 bp, 9 predicted proteins | sample SSMMMBAug17_FD_192440 | JGI IMG/M metagenome (GOLD analysis project Ga0272440, IMG submission 192440) | Marine sediment archaeal communities from Little Sippewissett salt marsh, Falmouth, MA, United States - SSM-MMB-Aug17 | ecosystem: Environmental > Aquatic > Marine > Wetlands > Sediment ... | reverse complement strand
AGAAGCTAATCCCCTCATCGCTGATAATACTGCATCTTTCAGGTGTGGAAATGTAGGTCGCTGCCTAGTTCGATCGGTCTTTTTTTTCTTTCTTATTCTTTTTAATCATTTTATTTTAGGTATATTTATGTTACTTTCTCAAAAATGGCAATATTTTTTATCTGATGAACTTAATAGCGATAATTTTCTTCAATTAACACAATTTCTTGAGAGTGAATATGATGCAAAAAATATTTTTCCTCCCAACGATACTATATTTAGAGCTTTTAATCTCACACAACCAGAGGATGTAAAAGTTGTAATTATAGGACAAGATCCATATCATGGAAGAGGGCAGGCAAATGGTTTGGCTTTTTCAGTATTTAGCGACGTTAAAATCCCACCATCACTGCTTAATATATTCAAAGAGTTGCAAAATGACTTAGATTGTCCTTTTCCATTGAATGGAGATTTGAGTCAATGGGCCCAGCAGGGCGTTTTACTTATAAACTCTGTTTTAACGGTAGAAGAGTCTCATCCAAATTCTCATAAAAATAAGGGATGGGAAATATTTACTGATGCCCTGATTAGAAAGCTTTCAAGTGAGTATGAACATTTAGTTTTTATCCTTTGGGGTATTCCATCACAAAAAAAAGAGCTTTTCATAGATATAAAAAAGCATCTTGTTTTAAAGTCTGCACATCCATCTCCACTCTCAGCTTATAGAGGTTTTTTTGGCTCAAAACCATTTTCTCAAGCAAATTTGTATCTTAAAAAGTTTGGAAAAAATGAAATTGAGTGGTGTCTTAGCGGACAAGGAACTCTGCTATAAGTGGAAGATGGTCTGAGTATCCTTCTCCTTTATGTCGCGGTTGATTTGATCGTGTCATTTGCCATCTGTAGATATTTTTTCCTTTGAAAAGATACACTGCTTTAAAAGAGTGCATTGAGTTTGGAATGTAGCTAATATCTTCACTGCTTAATAGTGATGATGAAATAAGTATATTATCAAGAGTCTCTTTTTTCTTTTTATAGATATAAGAGTAGCGTTCACTTGGTTTTATATCGTACCATAGATTATAAAATTCTCCTTTCGGTATTTTTGTATTCATCGCATTTTGAGTATGTTCAATAGTTTTAAGTACATGATTAATACCTGTTTGGCCATTTGTATCATTATGTTTACGTTTGCGCTTAAAGAGTTTATACTCTTCATATGCTGAGTTAAAGTCACCAAGTAAAATAGTGTTTGTTTCAAAACCAAGCTCTTTAACTCTTTTCATTACTTTTTTTGCAGAGAGCACTCTTCGACTCTCTGGTCCGCTTTTGGACTTCCAGTGATTTACAAGGATATAAAGCTCTTTACCACTAATTGTAAATTTTGCTTCAAGAACATTTCTGTATTCATAAGATGGTGTCACTGCTATTTCATGTGTATATATAAATGGAATTTTACTTAAGAGTGCCACTTTTGTGGTCGTTTTTTTATACTCTGCTATTTTATAGTACTGATAGTAGAGTCCTTGCTGTTTGAGTGTAAATCGTAAATCTTTAAGTGCTTGTTTGGATTCTATCTCTTGCAAGGCGATAATATCTGCATCAATGTCTTTTATGACTTTTGCAATGTTTTTGAGTTTGATTCTGTATGTACGAGAATTCCAATTGGCTTTTGTATCTGGAATATACTCTTTATATTCATTACCATCACGCTGTATGTCAAAAAGGTTTTCTACATTATATGATGCTATTTTCAATTGTATATCTCCTTGTAAATATGTCAGAATAATAAAGAGTAAAAGTACAATCCTCATATTTGCTTAGTGTATGCCATTCAGACGTAGAAGTTGCTCAACGTCAGCTTCTCTGCCCATAAGTTCTACAAACAGTTTTTGCATGCTCTTTGCACCCCCACCACTGAGAACTATGTCACTATATTTTTTTGCTGTAAGTGAGTTAAAAACTCCTTCATCGACAACTTTATAAAAGGCATCTGCACTCAGCACTTCAGCCCATTTGTAGCTGTAGTATCCTGCTGCATAGCCCCCTGCAAATATGTGTGAGAAGCCGTTTTGGAACTTATTATACTCTGGTGCTTTGAGGAGTGATGTTTTTTCTCTTATGGAGTTGAGTAACTCTTGAACTTCTTCTTTTTGATAAAGTTTTGTGTGAAGTGTAAAGTCAAAGAGAGAAAACTCAAGTTGTCTTAGCATACCCATAGCAGAGAGAAAGTTTTTGCTCTTTATGAGCTTTTCTATCATTGCATCTGGAAGTGTCTCTTGTGTTACGTAATGTTTAGCAAAGAGTTTTAAAACAGATGGCTCATAGGCAAAGTTTTCTAAAAACTGAGATGGAAATTCAACTGCATCCCACTCTACACCGTTTACGCCACTCACTTCGTTTTCATTTACTTTTGAGAGAAGATGATGAATAGCATGTCCCATCTCGTGAAAGAGTGTGACGACATCATCGTGACGAAGTAGTGAAGGAGAAGTTGGTGAGGATGGAGGAAAGTTACAAACTATAAAGGCAGAGGCAAGTTGTTCTTGAGCATTTTCATCCTGGCAGTGTGTTTGGAAGTTATGCATCCATGCGCCACCTCTTTTTGACTCTCTTGCTTCAAGATCAGTGTAGAGTCTTGCTACAACTTCTCCATCTCTTTTAATGTCAAAAACTGAAGCTTTTTCATGCCAAAGTGTAGTATCTCTTTGTATAAACTCAATGCCGAAAAGCTTATGCAAGAAAGTAAACATACCATTCATGACGCTTTTTTGCTCAAAGTATGGTCTATACTCCTCTTCATCTATTTCATACTCTTTTTTCTTGAGTAGTTCAGAGTAGTAAGCGGTGTCAAAACTCTCTAAGGTATGTGGTGCAAATGCTTGGAGAGTTTTTAACTCTTTTTGCCCTTGAGCATGAGATTTTTCTACTAACTCATTTAAAAAGTGTAAAACACTCTTTTCATCTGCAGCCATTTTAGAAGCGAGTGAGTACTGGGCATAGTTTTCAAAACCAAGCAAGTTACTCATCTCATTACGTAAGGCAAGCAGTTCATCTATTATGGCTTCATTTTGGGGTGCACGTGTTACGTAAGCTTTATATATCTCTTCGCGTATCTCTCTGTTTGGTCCATAGGTCATATAGGCAATATAAGATGGCATCTGTAGCGTAAACTTATATTTTACAACTCCATCTTCTTCAAACTTTGCATTTTCAAGGTCACTTTGAGGAATGCCCTCTACATCTTTTTCATCGGTGATGATGTAGGCGTATTCATTTGTTGCATCAAGGAGGTTTTGCGAAAAGTTGTTTGTTAGTTCACTTTTACGTAAGTGTATCTCCTGGAGTCTTGCCTTTGTTACATCATCTAAGTGTGCACCGCTTAGTTCAAAGCTTTGTATAGAGAGTGTAACAACACGTTGTTGTTCGTAGTTGAGTGAATCTTTTTCATTGCTTTGAATCTCTTTATACGCATTATATATCTCGATGTTTTGTGAGACTTTTGTTGAGTATTCTGTAAGGAGTGGTAGCGACTCAGTATATACTTTTTGCGTCTCTTTTGAGTTGTTTACAGCATTTAAATGTGAAAGTGGAGTAAAAAAAAGACTAAGCTTCTCCTCTTGCATATGCAGCGGTCTTGCAAAGTTTGCGTATGTTTTATTCTCTATTTTTAAAAGTCTCTCTATGTTCTCTTCGTTTTGTTTTATGAGAGCTTGCAGTTTCTCTATAAAGTGCTCTAGGTCGCACTCAAATTCTAAAAATTTACTCATTGTATTTAATCCTCTTCATCTCGTTTTTGTTTTATGGCACCAAACTCATTTATGAGAATGTCATCATACTTGTTTGCATACTCAAAGAGTCTCTTCAGTGCTACTCTTCCCTCATCTTCTGTCAGCGATGAATCGACAATAAGATAAGAGAGATAGATACTGTTCTCATTAAGTGCAAATTGCAAGTATGAGAGTTTTGCATTCTCTTTGAGGAGGTAGTCATAGACTCTGTCAATGTTTTGTCTTGGTATGGCACAGAGTTTACAATCCCCAATAATAATACCGTTTTCATAGTAATTAAGTTCAATTCGAGCAGAACCTTCATCTATACGCCACGATGCCTGTGAGCGTCTGGCAAGTGTGACATCTACACCAAGAGAGTGCAAGATGTCTTCCAAGAGTTTTGTTGGCCCAGTTGGATTATAACCTTTACGGCGCATGCGGGCAACTTCAAGTTTAACCCCACACTGGGCACAGTAGTCATGCTTGATGCTCTCTTCTTCTATGAGGTTTTTACAAGAGGGGCACTTTATAATATTTATGCCTCCATGGGCTTTAAAATCATCAAGTGCTTCTTTGAGATAAAAGTAGGGAAGGGCAAAACCAAGGTTATTTGCGTTTTGGATTATGAAAGTATTCACACCTGTAACTTCTCCATTTTCATTGAGCAGTGGTCCACCACTATTTCCTGGGTTTATTGCAGCATCTATTTGAATGTACTCAAGATCACCCTGGAGTCTTGAAGCTCTTGAGACAATACCCTCTGTTGCTGTGTAGTTAAGCCCGTAAGGGTGTCCTATAGCAATTGTAGTATCGCCATCTCCTACCATATTTTGTGAAAGTGTAAGAGGTGTTTTTGGTAGTTGAAATTCATACTCTATAAAAGCGAGGTCATAGTAGGGGTCATCATATATCACACGCGCTATACTTCTTTGCACTTTCTTAGCACTAATGACAACCTCTTTAAGTCCGCCCACAACATGTGAGTTAGTAATGATAAGATTATCAATGAGAAAGCCGGTTCCACTCCCATAAGGTGTCATAATTTGAATAATGTTTTCAATGTATGTTTCGAGAATTTTTTGTGTATTCATCTACATCTCCTCGAAGTTCATGTTTTTGAGTGATTGAAAGTAACTGTAAGAGAACTCATTTATGGAGTTAAAATTTATCTCATTTGAGAAACTCTGTAGAGCTTTGTACTTCTCTTGATGCTTGCTAACAATTGTATCTATAGCCTGAATGATTTGACGTTTTAAAAACTGCTCTTTTTGTGTCTCATAAAAGACTGGACACTCTAAGGCCTTAAAAAACGAGGCGTGTGTTGTTGCCACATAGATGTGAAGCAGCTCTTTTACTACAGGATTTAAACCGTAGTTGTAGAGTGAGTAAAATGCTATGTAGGTGTAAATGGTGGGTATTATAAGTGTGTACCTATTGTTTTTATACCATTTTATTTTTATCATTGACTCTGAAACGAAGTTACAAAACTCTTCATATGAGCTCTTCTCAATTGGATTAAAGGTGTATTTTGCATTATAGAAGTTTGTACTAAACTCTTCAAAACTCATCGCTTGGAGTTTAGTTACGTAACGCTTCAGCTCTTCATTTTTTGCTTCCATTGTAGAGTTTTCATCTGCAAAATATGACTGTATTTTTTTGGAGAGTCTATGATAAATTTTATTTTTAGGAACAAGTAAGTAGTCTATTTTAAAAAGAAAGTTTAGATATAAAAATGCCTGCATCCCGGCTCTATCATTGCTTGGGAGTGTCAGTACACTTGCTTCAAGTTCCTCAATCCAAACCTGCAAAAAGTCATATTTTGTCTTAAGTTCATCACTACTGAGACTACTTAAGTGTTCTATATCTTCTAGAGGAGATTCGCTAAACTCACTTACTATAAAGTCTTTATCAAAATCAGCATTTAAGGCTAGCTCTCTAAGTGGAAAAAAAATCTTTTGCGGATTCATTGAAATATTGTCTTGATAGAGTTTAAGTTTTATGTACTCATCATCACTCATGTAGTTGATGTAGGTAAACTGGTAGTTTCGCTCAAGAATTTTTCTCTTTAGTGCAACGGGTGCATGTACTTTTTTTACAAGAGTGACCTCTGCGTAGAGATGCTCTTTGCTTATAATTCCATTGATTTTTGCACTCCCTTGAAAGAGTGTAAAAATGAGTTTGTCATCTTCTTTGTTGAGTAAAATATTTTCGTTTGAGTCTGCATTAACGTAGTTAATGAGTGAGCGTAAGAAGTACTCATACCCACTGAGCGTCTCACCTTTTAAAAATGCTTCATAAGAGGCATTAAAGAGCTCCTCTTCATCCAAAGCAAGCTGGGCATGTGTTCCACGACCAAAATCAATACGACACTCTTTTTTTGTTTGTAAAAAATCTAGCCAGCTCATAAACTCACTTTTGAACAATATTTGATTCTATGTAAAATCGAAGTGATTATAGTAGATGGACTCTTAGAAAAGAGTAAGAGAGCAGGTTAGAGATGCTTCTTAAGATTTAAAAAGAGTACTCTTCTCTCTCGTAAAAACAATAAAGAGTCCAACACTTAAAATGAGCACGCCAACACCAATAATAAGATAAAGAGCGTGAATCATTTGGTGATAATCTGCAATAGCGATTTTAAAGACTACCATTAAAGACTCGATAAGTAGAGCGATTATAATCGTAATAGAGAACTTAATAAGTACTTTGTATTCTGCCTTGCCGTTCTTGGAGTAGGACTTAAAGACAACCTCTTGTTCAAGTACTGTTTTTGCAAGGTCAAATATAGCAAGTCCAAGCGTAAGTGCAATTACAGGTTTAAATATAGACTCTATAGAGAGTTGAGCATCAATAAAGAGTGAGCTAAAGAGGTCATAGAGTGCGTAGCCGACTGTAAAAAGAGCCAGTAGCATCATAATATTGCCTGTTATGAGATAAAAAGATTTGCTTATCATATTGAATTGTTTATGGACATTTACAAGTCCTAGTCGCTGCAGGAGTACACTAAATTCAAAGTCTAAAAAGAAAATCTCTCCTCCCTCCTCTTTAGCTACTGTAATGCAGGTATTTCCTGTTGCACTACTGATGTAGGGTGCTGAAACTGATACGCCAGACTCATTGAGTTCAAGTTTAGAGAGTAGATATTTTCTGTTACTACCTATTTGTGTAATGGTGATTTTATTTCTATAGATGTTTCCAGAGGTCTGTTTGAAATTCTCTTTATCACAAACATAAGCGAGTTCTAGAGAGGGAAAAAGTTTAAAAAGTTTTTCAAATTGCGATTTCTCTTGATTTTTGAGAGAGCCAGTATTTTTGATGGTCTCTACTAAAAAGTTTTCAATATCTTCTGTGTTGTCTTTGTATGCTTGCATAAACTCTTGCATAATGTATCCTTTTAAATATTATAAATCTTTGTTACACAATTATATTGCGTTTCTTTTGGCAGAGTTCTCTTGAGACTGTATAGAAAATAATCAACTTTAGATACAATTCGACTTTTAAGAAGGAATGGATATGTTACGTAAGATACTTGGATTTGCTTTTATAATTACAGGAGTAGTTTTAGAAGTCATGTGGCTAGGAGTTTGTTTTGGCAGTATTATTATAGGTATTTTACTCCTCATATTTTTACCACGAGTACTCTTTTTTCCATTTAATTTCTTTTTACTTTTGGGTTTAAGAGTTATGTATGCTGAGGCGTTTAAACGTTTTGAAGAGGCTTCTAAAAGAGGTTACTCGCAAGGATCATACAGCTATCAAAGAACATATGGTTCTGGAAATTATCAGCAATCAAGTGTTAATAAAATGGATGCCTACTATGCAGAGTTAGAGTGTAGTCCAAGTGATAGTTTTGATGTAGTGAAGAAAAATTACAGACGTCTGATGAAAGAGCATCATTATGACTCTTTGGTAAGCAAAGGCTTACCAAAAGATATGCTAGAGTTCTCAGAGGAGAAAACGAAGCGTCTCAATGAGGCCTATGCTGCCATTAAAGAGGCAAGAGGCTAGAATTTATAGTCTAGTTGTGCCCATGCTACTTGTTTGTCTTTTGTAGCATTTGCAAACCCTGTTGCATCACCTTTAGTGTAAGAAGCATATTTTAAAAGACCACTAAGTCCTTTAACTCCTGGAATTGCGTTTGCATAGAGTACATCTATCTCAGAACCAAGATTATTAGTAGTTCCTGATGCTGCTGCCATTGCTACATCAGATTGAAAATCATGATAGACTGCAAGAACTTTTCCAAACCCTTTTGCAGCATATCCAAGGCGTACATTAGCATCTTTAAGACCACCAGATGGCCCTGCATTACCAACATAAAATACATCTGCCCAACCATTAAATTTGTGGTTAGTACCAAATGCTGGATTAAATGTAGTTTTACTAGCTCCATCTGAACCACTCATAACTTCATAGTTCACACCAGCTAAAATACCTGAGATGTTTGCACCTAGGTCTAAGTTGTAGTATGTTGCATCAGCTTTTACATTTTCAACCCTAAATTCTAGAGTTGGGTCTTTTTGTATTGCATACTCAGCACGATAGTCAAGTTTTACACCTTCAAGGGCAGCGTTACCTGTAAGTGCTAAACCAATTGTGTCATTTTGAGATGCCATCATATAGTCATATGCTGTAATTGTTAGCTCATCCATTACTTTGTATTTTGCATGAAGAAAGGCAGAGGAAGTCTCTGTTGTAGTAGTACCTCCAACACCAGCATAACCGTAAAGATAAGCAGCCATTACTTCTAAATTCTCTATATCAGTGTTTGTAGCAGATACAGTATCGTATGAACGCTCTAACTGTCTCCAACCAACAGTACCTATGAAACGTTGGTTATCAAGGTTAAGTTGTGAGCGACCAGCATGAATTGCAGTTTTTCCAACTTTATAATCAACAGAAGCTTCTGAAAGCATAGCAGCCTGTGGGTCGTTAACTACATCATATTTTTTAGGGGATGTTGATGGTAGAGAGTAGTTTGTATATCCGAGGTTATTTATGGTTTGAATACCTAATGTTGCGCTAAGGCCTTCAACCTCTAAAAGTCCAGCTGTAACAGAAAGATGTGTTCTAACAGTAAAAGCTTGTCCTTTTTCCAGGCCATTATCTTTTACGTCTGCTATTTCATAACGAGGACGCACTTGCCCTTTAAGTTTGATATCACTAAAGATGTTGAAACCATCTTCTGCACTTACTACACTTGTTGAACCCATCATTGCTGTTAAAGCAACAGCTGACATTACTATTTTTTTCATTCTATTTCCTTTTGTTGTTGACGAATTTTAAAGAGATTGCTATCTCTTCAGGGCTGAGCGAACTCAACTCTGAAGAGACAGCCAAAAGATTGGCTACTCATCTTCCTTTGCAAATTTTTCATACAAAAAGCTTAAAATTGCTTCACGACAGCGTATATACTCAGGATCACTCTGTAGAGCAACTCTATCTCTTGGACGAGGCAGATTTACTTCTAAAATCTCACCTATTGTTGCTTGGGGTCCATTTGTCATCATAATGACTCTATCACTCAGTAGTACAGCTTCATCAATGTCATGAGTAATGATGATAACTGTGTTCTGAACACTCTGCTGAATTCTCATTAGGTGTTCTTGCAGGTTTGCACGTGTGAGTGAGTCCAGCGCTCCAAAAGGCTCATCCATCAGCAGTACTTTTGGCTTAATAGCAAGCGCTCTTGCTATCCCCACACGCTGTTTCATACCACCACTTATCTCATCTGGGAGTTTATCTTTTGCATGGTCAAGATTGACCATGTTTATGAACTTTTCAACACGCTCTTTTAACTGCTCTTTTGAGAGTTCTGGCATTACTTTTTTTACTGCCATCTCAATGTTTTCATAGACACTCAGCCAAGGGAGCAAAGAGTGGTTTTGAAAAACAACTGCACGCTCTGGACCAGGGCCTTGAACGTGTTTGTTCTCTAAAACTATAGCCCCTTCACTTTGAGCATCAAGACCAGATATCATGTTAAGGAGGGTACTTTTCCCACAACCACTATGTCCAATGATAGAGATGATCTCATTTTTCTTAATCTCTAAAGAGACATCAGTTACAGCTACATAGTCCTCTTTTCCAGGAATTGGAAATCTTTTTTCAATATTTTCTAGACTTAAAAACTTACTCATTACTGTGCTCTCCCTTTTTTTCTATAGTCGAAGTAGTCGGCTATTTTTCCCATTATGAGGTCTAAAATGTAACCGACAAGACCGACAATGATAATACCTATGATGATGTTGTGATAGTTGAGGTTGTTATACTCATCCCAAATCCAAAATCCTATACCAATACCACCAGTAAGCATCTCAGCGGCAACGATAACGAGCCATGCAATCCCAAGTGAGAGGCGCATACCTGTAAAGATGTAAGGAATAGATACCGGAAGAATTATTTTTCTTATCTTCTCCATTGGTGTAAACTGTAGTACTTTTGCAACGTTCATATAGTCCTGGCTTACACTCTTTACACCAAGTGCAGTGTTAATTATAATTGGCCATATTGAGGTTATAAAGATGGTTGAAATTGCCGTCATATTTATATCTTGAAAGATAAAAAGCAGCAGTGGTAACCATGCAAGTGGTGAAATTGGCTTAAATATTTGTATGAAAGGGTCAAAGGCGTAGTGAGCTAGCTTACTCATTCCAAGCATAAGTCCTAATGGAACCCCTACTAAAATTGCAAGTCCAAAACCTGCAAAAACTCTCTGTAAAGAAGCAACAATTTGCCAAAAAATACCCTTAGAATCTTGGTTTTCAACATAGAACGGGTCAGCAAGGACACCTTCAACTTCATCCCCAAGAGAATTCACACCTCCAAACGCTGATACATAGGTATCATGTGGCGTTGGAAAATCCTCGACTATAGATGCAATACCGGCCCAAGTCTGGATGATAAAGAAAAAAACCAAGAGAGGTAAAAATATTTTTTTTAGCATTTCGCTACTCATTTGTTTGCCTTTAGTTAAAGTGTGATGTTTACATCTGTAAGTACCTAGAGAAGGAGATACATGAAGAATCGATTTTTTAGTAAAAGTCTCTAGGTACTCACAGATATAAACAAGAGCTAGATAGCTCTTGAAAGTATGATGTATGACCTTATTTAGTTACATATTTCGGGTCAGCACATCCTGCTGGTCCATAAGGACACCATTGATAGTGCATAAATTTGAACTAGTCCAAACTTCTTACGCTAAGACCGCTTGGGTCACTAAAGATAAAGCATACGCTTTATGATGTATGACCTTATTTAGTTACATATTTCGGATCAGCACATCCCGCTGGTCCATAAGGACATACATAGTCAGGCTGAGCAGTTTTGAGGGTTCCTTCCCATTTGTTTACAGCTTTTAGGTCTGCTTGGCTTACTTTTGACTCATCGATACCTGTTGAGAAGATGTACTCAACTGCTTTATTAGGGTC
>Ga0272440_1003763_pt1 | contig 11177 bp, 8 predicted proteins | sample SSMMMBAug17_FD_192440 | JGI IMG/M metagenome (GOLD analysis project Ga0272440, IMG submission 192440) | Marine sediment archaeal communities from Little Sippewissett salt marsh, Falmouth, MA, United States - SSM-MMB-Aug17 | ecosystem: Environmental > Aquatic > Marine > Wetlands > Sediment ... | reverse complement strand
GTGTACAGTTATCAAGAACTTGATTTTGTAGATAATGTGGCCCAAGGAGTAGGTCCTTCTGACACAGATAGAGATATTGTGTTGGAATCAGAATTTTACTCGATCAGAGGTATTGTAACATATAAGGGACTCCCTGTTCCAGGCATTCAAATTGAGGCATGGTCTGAAGAAAATGGGTATTGGGGCACTTGTTTGTCAGTCAGCAGAGTCGGATCTAATAATGCCAATTATGAAATCCAAAATTTAATCAATGGAACTTATGATATTAATGTTATTTCTGACAAATACATTGTCAGCAATAATCAGACTGTGACCATCTCCAATGCATCGGTTGATCATATAGATATTGTTTTATCAAAACCTGATCGAAATATAAAAGGAACTATTTCAGGATTAGATGAGGGCTCAATTGTTTGGGTGTCTGCATTTTCGGAAAACGCCGACTATGGAGAAGAGGTAATGGTTACTGGTACTGTAAATGAAAACACCACTTATACTATTCCTGGATTGAAGCCATCAGATGATTATATTGTTCACCTTCATGCCCTTGATTATCCTGATATTATTTATAATGCCAAAACGAGTTGGTATAAAGCTGATAAAGTAGATATTTCTAAAGTTGATCAATCCAATATTAATTTTACGTTGTCATCTGATACAGGTACAATCTCAGGGAACATAACAGTTCCAAACGGTGCCATTGCTGGTGAGGAAGTGTGGGTTGATGCTTTTTCAGAAAGTTTGCGATCTAATGGTGCTGCTATGATTAAAGTAGCCACAACGTGTGAAGAGGAATTGGGTTGTTCTTATCCATACACTATTAAGGCTTTGAAAAAAGGGGATGATTATATTGTTATTGTGAATTCTGAAAAGTATCAAACTTTATTTTATAATAATCAACCTTGTTTAAATGAAAATGTTTCTTTTGTTGATATATCTTCAGAAAATGCTCAGGGAGTTGATTTCTCTGTGAATGTTGGTTATTATTTGTCTGGATCTGTTGTTGACTCTGACCAAAATGGTCTTTCAGGTATTGAAGTTGAAGCCTGGTCTGAATCAACCGGTCTATGGGGTATTGATGAAACAGATGTTGATGGTAATTTTACAATAGATGGTTTAAGTAGTGCAACTGATTTTATTGTTCAGGCAATCAATCCTGGAGATCCTCCTTATTTTTATAAGAGCGGTGTTAACCATACGCGCGATATTGATTTTGCAACCGAAGTGTCTTCTGTTCAAGACGGTAGCACTGATGTCAAAATTGTCATTGTTAGCGGCTATAATATTTCGGGCGTTGTAAAAGACAATACAGGAAAAGGAGTTTCAGGAATAATTGTTTCTGCTGTTTCACAAACTCAAAATTTTGAAAATCATTCAAAAACAGATGGTTATGGTGTGTTTACAATTAAAGGTTTACCAGGAAATTCAACATATATCGTATCTGTAGAACCAAGACCTGATCAAACTTATATTCGTCAGGAAAAAAATGCTACCATCGATGACTCGAATATTGAAGTAAATTTTTCATTAACAACAGGCTACGAAGTATCAGGTGTTGTTTGGAATGCTTCTTTTGTGCCGATAGCTGAAGCGGGTGTTTTTCTGAGATCTGATGCAACAGGCTATGAAGAGTGGGTTGGCACAAATATGGATGGTGAATATTCATTTAAAGGTGTTCCAACTGGTTCTGATTACGATATGGTTGTCGAAACCACTGAAGATTATCTCCTATACATTGAAAATGATATTCCTGTTACTGGTAATTTAAATTCAAAGAATATTTCATTAACCCCGGCTGCTGGCAAAATAAGAGGTTATGTATATAAAAATGATGGTCAAACACCGATTGCAAATGTTTCTATCTTTGTTTATTCAGATAGTACCGACTTCCAAAGCTTTGATACCTATACAAATTATAAAGGCTATTATGAAGTAAACGGTTTACCACAAGCCAGCGATTATATCATTACAGCAGTCCCAGATTATTCAAGCGCATATGCGGAAGACTCTATAAGCAATAGATCTCCTGGAGATATCGTTAATTTTTCTTTAGCAGTAGGTGGATCAATCAAAGGGGTTGTTAAGACTTCTTCAGGAACCACACTTGAAAATGTTTTTGTGACCCTTACTTCTGCATCGCTAAATGTACAGGACAAGAATACAAGAACAGATTCAAATGGAAATTACATATTTTCCGGATTGAAAAACAGTCCTACAAGCGATTATGTTGTAACTGTTTATCCGGAAAGTAAAGGTTATCCTGTAACTGATCGAACAGGAATTAATATTGGTGACCCTGTATCTGTAGATTTCAATTTAACAAAAGGAAACTTAACAACAATATCAGGAACTGTCAGTATAAATGGTGAGATTCCAGGTTCTGCAGTGAGAGTTTATTTATATAATGCTGAGTTAATAAGAATTGCCATTGCTAATATGGATACAAGTGGTTCTTTTGAATTTACAACATTGGAATCTACTGGTCAGTATATACTTCGATTTTTAAGCAGAGATAGAACCTTAAACCATTATGCATCAAAAGATGGAAACAGCGTAACTTCAATAAACGATGCAGGAGCATTTGGTACAGGAACCATTGTAAATTTTGAACATACAACTTCAAAATAATATCAAAGATATAAACATATACATGTTTATTGCTTCACTTAAGGATGATTACTACAAAGACGCTTTTTAAGAATTAATTGTCTTTGATAGTTTTTTTTTGATAAAACTTTTTTAAGATACCAACACGAAGGAGATTAACATGAAAAAAATTTGGAGATATTTTAATTTTATTACAATTTGCATGGCAATTTGCTTGTTATGTTCGCAGACTGTTCATGCAGCCACTGCTCCAGGTAAAGTCCAAAATCTTCGTTCAACTTCTCATGCACCCAATGAATATTCAAATGATCCAACAATAGAAACAACTTGGTCAGCACCTTCAGACGTCACGTCTACTGTCTATTACTATTATGTGTTTAATACTTCCAGTTCATATACCATTAATGCTGCTGTTGCCTGGGATAATTTTTTAGACTCTTCTACATTAACGACAGCACTCAGTGAAAATTTAAGTGATAAAAATGGCACATATTATTTTCACATTGTCGCCACAATTGAAGATGGTGTTGATGAATTGTTCGGAGAAACATCCACAGTAGGTCCTTTTTATATAGATACCAAAGCACCAACAAATGCTAGCATAAGCGCAGCTTCAACAACAAACAATCAGGTTGTTACATTAACATTGTATGCAGATGGTGCAACTCAAATGTATTTAAGTAATTCTGGCTATGGTCAATCTGGTTCATGGGAAACATACGCTACCACTAAACAATGGGAGCTGACAGATGGTTATGGAACAAAAACTGTTTATGCCCAATTTCGTGATGCAGCCCAAAATTCAACTCAAAACACAACGCCAAATACTCGCGCGACCATAATATATGCACAAAATAATGCTCCTCAAATCATAGACTTACGATCAGATGCTTTTGGAACTGCTTATACTGCGCCAAATGTTTATTTTTCTCTCTATGACTACGAAGGTGGTGATATAACGTTAACTGTCTCATCATCAAATGCAACAGCAACAACACCGGAAGATATAACAATTTCTGGTATTTCAGTTGAAGGTTCAAATACAACATACACTATTACAACAAGTGCTGATGAACAAAAAGCATTGACTTTGACAATCATTCGAGCGACCGAATCAATAACTTCATCAGTTATTACACTTACAGCAAAAGATTCAGGAGGCTTGACAAATACTCAGGCAGCTACTATAACCTTTAAGATAACTGAAAGCTTAAATGTCAAATTTTCGAATATGTCTGTCACAAATGTTAGTGATCACATGCTAATACAATGGAAAACAACATCAGAACTTGACACAGCCGGTTTTCTACTTAAACGCAGTGAATCTTGCGATGGTCCATACAATTTCATTATTGAACAATTGATTCCAGCACAAGGAAATTCTTTTTCCGGTGCTGAATATTCATATAGAGATGCTTCAGTTGATTCAGGAAAAATCTATTATTACCAAATTGTTGAAGTTGATGTAAATGGTAATCAAACAGATCATCCCATAAAAAATGATTCCACTCGTGAAGGTGAATCTGAAACTATATTGATTTATGATGCGAACAATGATGGTAAAGAAGATATTGCAGATGTTATTCATCTGCTTCAACTATTAACGAATTGTCAGCAATCAGAATAAATTATTTTTATCATATTTTTTGAAGTACTATAAAAATAATTTAACTGAGATAAGAAAAGAAGGAGATTTCAAGTGGAAAAACAAGAAAAGACATCAGTTAAAATGAAGGAAATTAAAAGGCCAGAATATGTACCCCCAAAAATCATAACTTATTCTGAGAAAGAAATTCTCGAACATATTGGACCAGCGCAGGCTTGCAGTCCACAACCCTGTTCAATTACTCCTTAGGGCTTAAAAACAAATATTGTAGATTGCTAAAACGCCGGTTATGTCATATTTCCGGCGTTTTTTATATCATAACATCGGTTATACTTGTTCAATCATCAGACGTCTGTATCAGTCAGTTTCAGTCCATTAACAATGAGAAGAGACCATGGATATTAAAACGAGGAGAAACAAATGAGCCAATTTTTTTTAAAGTTAACAGCGTTATTTTTATTACTGTTCATGTCTGTAACACTTTACGCAGCTGAAACTATTAATTTAGGTGTTGCTGGTGCCCATAGTGGTGATTTAGCATCTTATGGTATACCTTCAGCAAGAGCTGCTAAACTTGTTGTTGATCATATCAATGACAGGGGCGGTATTTTGGGAAAAAAGGTCGAAGTGTGGACCGAAGATGATGCATGCAAACCAGAACTTGCTACAAATACAGCCACGCGTTTAATTTCAAAAGGTGTTCATGTTGTGATGGGTCATATTTGTAGTGGTGCCACAAAAGCAGCTCTGGGCATTTACAAAGACATGAATATCATAACCATGTCTCCATCAGCAACGAATCCCGATCTGACACAAAGTGGAGATTACCCTAATTTTTTTCGGACCATAGCTTCTGATGATGCCCAGGCAAAACTTGAAGTTGATTTTGCAATCAATGTTCTTAAATTAAACAAAATTGCTGTCTTGCATGATAAAGGTGATTATGGAAAAGGTCTGGCTGAATTTGCGCGTAAATTTATTCAACAGTCTAAAAAAGCTGATGTTGTTCTATATGAAGGAATAACCCCAGGAGCAGTGGACTATTCGGCTGTTATTCGAAAAATTAAACGTTCCAAAGCTCAAGCGGTTATTTATGGTGGATATCATCCTGAAGCATCCAAATTGGTCAGCGGTATGCGAAAAAAGCGGATGGACACCATTTTTATTTCTGATGATGGTGTGAAAGATGATACCTTCATCAAAGTTGCCAAGAAATATGCTGAAGGTGTTTATGCAACCGGTCCAAAAGATGTGTCTAAACATCCTTTGACTATCAAAGCAACCAGTGAACATAAGAATCAATATGGTGATGATCCAGGTGCATTTTTTTTAAATGCTTATTCTGCAACACTTGCACTTTTGAATGCCATTGAAAAATCAGGTTCAACTCAATATGCAGCCATTAAAAAGGCGCTTCACACTGAATTTGTTGAAACACCATTGGGTAATATTCGATTTGATCAACGTGGTGATGCTGTTGGTGTTGGTTTTTCAATGTACCAGGTCAAAAATGGATCTTATGTTGAAGTTAAATAATCATGTTTTCAGATACCTTTTCTGATACCTTACTTTATTTTATCGAGCTTTTTTTGAGCGGATTAACAAGAGGTAGCATATATGCATTAATCGCTCTTGGTTATACCATGGTTTATGGCATAATCGAGTTAATTAATTTCGCTCATGGTGAAATCTATATGATTGGCGCTTTCACTGCCTTGATTGTATCAGGAATTATGACTATGTATGGTTATGCAGGGCTTTCAGTCTTCTTTACAGCCATGATTATTGCTGCTTTTTATTCTTCAGCTTATGGATATACCATCGAAAAAATTGCTTACAAACCTCTCAGACATTCTCCACGCCTATCTCCTCTCATCAGTGCTATCGGCATGTCAATTTTTTTACAAAATTATGTAATGCTTGCACAAACATCTGATTTTATGCCATTCCCTTCACTTATTCCGGATTTTGAATGTTTGGCACTGATTGATTACATGATTGGTGGGCCGGAGCTGATTATTTTAATTACCACAGTTGTTGTCATGGCAGGATTGTCGATTTTAATTAAATTTACACGTATCGGTAAGGCCATGCGTGCAACTGCACAGGATAAAACTATGGCAATGCTGGTTGGTGTAGACATAAATCAGATGATCTCTATCACTTTTATTATTGGATCAGCGCTTGCTGCTGTTGCCGGTGTATTGATTGCATCGTATGTCGGACAAATTAATTTTTATATTGGGTTTATCGCTGGAATAAAAGCCTTTACAGCAGCAGTTTTAGGTGGCATTGGCTCTATTCCTGGGGCTGTGTTGGGCGGACTTGTTTTAGGCTTGACCGAAAGTTTTGCCACAGGATATGTTTCAAGCGATTACGAAGATGTTTTTGCTTTTGCCTTATTGGTTATGATTTTAATTGTTCGTCCATCAGGTTTGATTGGTAGAAAAACCACACAGAAAGTTTAGGAATTATTTAAATGCGTTTTAGATTTCAATCAATTAAATCATCTTTCTGGATTGCCATATGGTTTATGATGTTGACATTCCCATTGATCGTAATCAAAGTAAATACCATAGAGCAAGAAATTATTTGGCGCTTTCAAAATATGATCTGGATGGGAATTTGTATTTTTTTAATTGCCTTATTGATGCAGCAATTGAAGCAAATCAATTTAAATCAAATTAAAGGACTATATATATATCAATCTTTAAAACACACTAAAGCGGTTTTCGTGTCCTATTCGCGTCAATGGTTCATCATCGTTTGTTTTTTGGCCATTTTTTTTCCTTTTCTTGTGTCCGCCTATCAGATCAATATTATGACCACAGCAATGATATATGTGGTTTTAGGTTTGGGATTAAATATTGTTGTTGGTCTTGCCGGACTGTTAGACTTGGGTTATGTTGCTTTTTATGCAGTAGGTGCATATGGATACGCGTTATTGAATTATCATTACCACATTAATTTTTGGCTGGCATTACCCTTTTGTGCGATGTTAAGCGCATTGTTCGGTGTTTTGTTGGGATTTCCAGTTCTTCGATTGCGTGGAGATTATCTCGCTATTGTTACCCTGGGATTTGGTGAAATAATTCGATTAATTCTGGAAAATTGGAATGATTTTTCATTTGGGCCAAGTGGAATTGCCCATATTCCAAGACCTCCAATATTTGGATGGGAGACAAATCTTCAAACAGCATCTATTTTTATGTATTATCTGATGGGATTAATGGTGTTATTTACAATATTTATGGTGAATCGACTTCAAAATTCACGTATCGGACGCGCATGGATTGCGCTTAGAGAAGATGAAATTGCATGCCAGGCTATGGGAATTGATCGGACCAAAACTAAATTATTGGCTTTTGCTTTAGGCGCAACATGGGCTGGATTAATGGGTGCTATTTTTGCTGCAAAAACAACATTTATCAATCCTGCCTGTTTTACTTTTTTAGAATCAGCCATCATTCTTTCCATCGTAGTACTTGGCGGTATGGGTTCAATTTTAGGCGTTATGATAGCGGCATTTATTTTGATTTTACTGCCTGAATATTTACGCGCCTTTTCAGAATATCGGATGCTTATTTTTGGCGCATCTATGGTACTGATGATGGTTTTTCGCCCTCAAGGATTGATATCTCATATGAGTAAACAATATTTACAATCAAGTAAACAATCATGAAACCAGAAAAACAGTGTGAAAAACTCAGTCGATTATTAACCTATATTTTGGGTCGAGCTCCAGACGAATTTGGTCTTTTTTTAGATTCAGATGGTTATTGCAAAATAAAAACAATATTGCAGGTTCTTTCTGAAGAAGAAGGATGGAAACATGTTCGTCTGGGAAATATTCGTGAAATTTTTGTTTTGATCAATAATCATGGACTGGAGTTATTAAATGATAAAATCAGGGCGATGGATCGATCTCACTTACCTGATCAAAAAGAACCCACACAATTACCAAAACTATTATATACATGTGTTAGACAACGTGCTTATCCCCATGTCTGCAATAAAGGTGTTAAGCCTTTAGGCGGTATTGATTATGTTGTTATGTCTTCAGATGATCAAATGGCATTAAGAATAGGACAACGTATCGATCATAAGCCGGTTAAATTAATCATTCAAACGCATCACTTGCTTTCAAAAACCGGAGACATTAGCCAATATGGTGAATCATTATTTTTATCACATTATATCCCAAGTAATTGTTTTCATGGTCCACCATTACCAGATGAAAAAAAATCACCTAAAAAAAAGGCACTTCAAACAGAAAAAAAGACCATCATACCACCACATGAAAATTTTGGTGCTTTCTTTCCAAAACCAGACGAGGAAGTGTCTCATAAAGAGACCAAACGGAAGCGATCTAAAAAAGAAATTTCCTGGAAAAAAGAAAGACGCCAGAAGAAACGGCGATGATGAATGAAACATCAATTGTTAGATATCAAAGGCAACTCCCTGGACGACGGGCCTGGAATTCGAACTGTTGTTTTTTTTCAAGGATGCCCGCTTTCATGCATTTGGTGTCATAATCCAGAAAGTAAATCTCTTCATACACAAATTTCTTACGATCCCAAAGAATGCATTGCCTGTAATGATTGTATCAAAACCTGTCAGCAAAATGCATTGTCCAGAAATAATCCATATTTTATCAACAGGGAATTATGTAATCTATGTTTTGAATGTATCCCAATATGTCCATCCAATGCGCTCAGTTGTGTGGGGAAATCAATGGAACTAGATGATATTGTGTCTGAAATAGAAAAAGATCTGCCCTTTTTTCAAACTTCCGGAGGAGGCGTTACTTTTTCAGGGGGAGAGCCTACCTTATCAATGGATTTTTTGTCTGTTTTGTTACAGGCCTGTAAAGCAAAAGGAATTCATACACTTTTGGAAACCTGCGGCTATTTTTTATGGAAGCCTTTTGTTGAAAAAGTTCTACCACATGTCAATATGATTTATTATGATATTAAAATCGTTGATCCTGTTGCTCACAAAAAATATTGCGGCAAAGATAACCAGTTGATATTAGATAATTTTGTTAGACTCAAACAATTTTTAAATGAATCAGATATAAAACTATTACCCAGAACCCCTCTCATTCCAAAAATAACAGCAACAAAAGAAAATTTAACAGCCATTGCAACCTTTTTTAAAAAAAATAATATTATTGAAGCCCAATTAATGGAATATAATCCTTTATGGCTTGACAAAAATATGAAAATAGGCATCTCAAAACCTTTTTCCAATAATCCTGAAATGAATCAATGGATGGATCCAATGGATATTCAATTATCGAAAAATATATTTTTACAATCAGGGATTCACCTTTCTGAATAAAATTCCATGCCAACGCCTAATAAAATAATTACTGATTATTTTTTAAGCGCCTTATGTTCAAAATTTTCTCCTTAGCGTTTTTGGTGGTATATTTTTTGCCACACTGATTTCTATCATTTATAAAAGGAGAACATTATGAGAAAACAAGAAATTGATCATATACTAAATCAAATGTTATATGCATTTGATAATGTATCTGATTTGAATATTACTGTGGGAAAACCATATCAAGTTGAAAATTCAGGTGAGTTGACAAAAGTAAATATTCAGCCAGCAATAGATTCAATCACACCCTTTCAAGCAGAAAGATTGGCCTTGGTTCTGATAAACAGTGATAGACGACTGACAGAAACATTAATCAAAGAAGGGTCTTGTGATTTATCTTACGAACTAAGCACTGGAGAACGTTTTCGGGTGAATATTTTTTCACAAAGTGGTCATTATTCCATTATTCTTAGAAAACTGGCAACAGACATACCTACGATCAAACAACTGAATCTTCCTAAAGCCTTTCAAAAAATGGCACATGAAAAAAATGGCATTATTTTGGTTACCGGCTCCACAGGAAGCGGAAAATCAACATCTCTGGCAGCATTATTAGATGAAATCAATGAAACAAAATCTGTACATGTGGTTACTCTTGAAGATCCTGTTGAATTTAAACATCCCCATAAAAAATCAACATTTAATCAAAGAGAAATGGGAACTGATTTTGATACATTTGCCAGCGGCCTTCGAGCTGCCCTTCGCCAGGCACCTAAAGTCATACTGGTGGGTGAAATGCGTGATCGGGAAACAGTTGAAATTGGCCTTAGTGCAGCAGAAACAGGTCATCTGGTTGTCAGTACCCTCCATACAGTCGATGCCGGTCAAACCATTAACCGAATTTTAGGAATGTTTAGCTTTGAAGAAGAAAAGCAAATTCGAATTCGGTTGGCTGACACCATTCGTTGGATTGTTTGTCAGCGACTTTTGCCTAAAGAAAATGGAGGCCGGGTTGCAGCATTTGAAATTATGGGAAACAACTTACGCATTCAGGATGCTGTTTTAAATGGTGAATCTGAGGGGAAAACATTTTACGATATTATTAGCGATGGAAAAGCTTTTGGAATGACAACCTTTGATGACTACATTATTTCGCTTTATGACAAAAAATTGATTTCTGAAGAAACAGCAATGGGGTATTGTTCCAGAAAAGGGATTGTTGGACGAAGTCTGGATCGAATCAAAAGTGAGCGCGGGGAATCGACGACTGATATTGAAGAATTATCTGTTGATCTGAATTACAACAAAACGATTGGTGGCAAGCGCAGAAAATGATATATTATAATAATTGAACTTTGGTTTTTCCAAACACCAGAAATGTAAGTCTGTGATTGTCAGAGCTTGTCCAAGCAAAATGTGACCCCCCTGAATAGTCATGAATCAAATTCTTTGCTTCTGCATCAAATATTTTTTCGCTGACACCTGCACTTTTCAGACGATGATCAATATAGGCTATTGTCTGAGACTTTCTCAATGGTTTTAAATAATATTGAACATTGATTCGATTAACCAAGTCCCTTAACTCGTATCGTTTCAGTTTATCACTGAACGATTCTTGACCGCATAAGTAAGCGAT
>Ga0272440_1003762_pt1 | contig 11180 bp, 8 predicted proteins | sample SSMMMBAug17_FD_192440 | JGI IMG/M metagenome (GOLD analysis project Ga0272440, IMG submission 192440) | Marine sediment archaeal communities from Little Sippewissett salt marsh, Falmouth, MA, United States - SSM-MMB-Aug17 | ecosystem: Environmental > Aquatic > Marine > Wetlands > Sediment ... | reverse complement strand
GGTTCTAGGGTTATGTAGTTAATTGTAATTTTATAAAACAATAAAATATGGAAGTAATATCAAAGCAATACCTGAAAGAATTAGAATATAAATATTTGAAATAAAATATGGAAATATCATTAGTCCTACACCGCTTAAAAATGGCATGAAAGATTTTTGCTTTCTACCATATACAAAAAAGGCGAAACCGATTGAGCCAAATATTATTCCCAATATTAAAGTTGATGGATTATCCATTAAGCATATCCCCTTTAATATTATTTAATTGTTTCGATTCTAACTTTACCTTTACCAGATACTTTTACATCCTTTGCTGAAAAAGTACCAAAAGGAGATTCAACATCTATTGAATCAAAATCTTGAACTAAATCATTTATGTCATATGTTACATTGTCAATGTCATGATTATTTATTTTATCTTTCATTGTTCTTAAAAAACCCGCAAATGATTCTGAAAGATTGCTAAAATCATATTTTTTTTCAAGCTTTTTATCATTGTTAATTTGTGTTGTAACTGTAATTCCAGACTGGCCTGTTAATTTTTCTAAATTTCCATCAGACATTTTTAACATTTCAGCGTCCCCATACCTGGGAAGAGACATTTCTAAAAACAGCAAAGACACTACAACAAGTATATGTTTTTTTATTAAATTTTTTGATTTACTTTGTTCTTTCACATATTTTTCCCATTCATTTACATATACCTTAGCACGATCCTGGCTGATTTTTCCTTTACTGGTTAATTCCGAAAACATAGATACAATATCGATATCTTTTATATTGATTGTATTTGATGAAGTGCCTGAAAATAAATGTTGAAAAAAATGAATAGTTTCATCATGATGCTTTTTTGATTGTTCATGTATATGCTCTTTTGCAATTGATATTTTTTCATCTATTCTATCTTTTGCTTTTTTTATATTTGATTCTAATTCATCTACTTTATTGATGACTTTAGCCTTTGTTTTCTTAATACCCTCTACAAATTCTTTATTAAGCCAGTCATGCAGCTTGTCTCTATCAATATTTGTAATAATATCTATAATTGAAATATGTTTTTGCATAAATATCTCCTTATATTTTTGACCAAAAGGTCAAAAAAAGAAATAAAATTCATTTTGTTATAATGAATTTACAATAAATTTTCAGACTTTTATATAAAAACAAATTTTATTATGCAAATATTATTCCATTGATAAGAGATTTTTTGAATATTTAATTATTTCTAAACCGCAGGAGTATATCTGAATAATTGATGAGCAAATCATAATTTGTAACTTAACCTGATTCGCGCGTATCCAATGGATGGGAGAGGGTAATTGAATTAATGAATTGGAATCCCAAATCTTTAGATTTGGACGTGCATAATACAGAATAAAAAATATTTCCCCCATCCATTGGATTCCATTGGATAGGCCCGCCTGATAATTTATTTAAAAATAAAAAAAAACGAACGTTCGTTCAATTTTTATTGACAATAATGTTTTTAGAATATAAAAGCTTATAAAGAATAAAAAAAATAATTAATCATTATTATTTAATTAAATAATTGTTATAATTCAAAAATATTTCATAAAAGCGACTTTTTTATTTACAAAAAGGAGAATATTATGGATTTTAGCCAATCAGAAAAGATGAAAACAATACTTGAGATGATTGATGAATTTGTAGAAAAAGAACTAATTCCGCTGGAGCCGGAATTTATAAACAATGATTTTAAAGATATGATTCCTGTGCTTAAAGAAAAACAAAAAATGGTCAAAAATATGGAACTTTGGGCACCTGGATTTCCAAAAGAATGTGGAGGTATGGGTTTAAATCTTGTTGAATTGGGATTGGTGTCTGAAGCTTTAGGACGAACACCTTTGGGGCATTATATCTTTTGGTGTCAGGCACCAGATGCAGGAAATGTGGAAATACTGCATCAACATGGCACAGAAGAACAAAAAGAAAAATGGTTGAAACCATTAGTTAATGGTGAAATCCGGAGTTGTTTTTCTATGACAGAAGTGGATATGCCAGGTTCAAATCCTATTATGTTAGAAACTACTGCTGTTAAAGATGGAAATGACTATATTATTAATGGTCATAAATGGTACACATCATCGGCAGATGGTGCATCTTTTGCTATAGTTATGGCTGTTACAAATCCAGAAGCTAATCCATATCTTCAGGCCAGCATGATTATAGTGCCCACTGATACTTATGGATATAATCTGGTTAGAAATATTCCTGTTATGGGACATGAAGGAAGTGACTATGCAAGTCATGCAGAAATATTGTATCAATCCTGCAGGGTACCACAATCAAATTTATTAGGACCAGAAGGGCATGGATTTGTTATTGCTCAAGAACGTTTGGGACCCGGTCGTATTCATCACTGCATGAGATGGCTAGGAATTTGTAGAAGAGCTTTTGATTTGATGTGCAGCAGGGCAAATACAAGAGATATAGCACCTGGAGGAAAGAAACTGGCAACTCGTCAGATTGTTCAGCATTGGGTTGCTGATTCTGCTTCAGAAATTCAGGCTGCACGTTTGATGACACTTCACGCTGCATGGTGCATTGATAACAAAGGCACAAAAGAAGCACGATATGAAATATCAACAATAAAATATTTAGTTGCCAATACAATGCAGCGTGTTGTTGATCGTGCCCTTCAACTACATGGGGGGTTGGGTATGACTGATGATACTATCCTTGCTTATTTTTATCGCCATGAACGTGCAGCCAGAATCTATGATGGAGCAGATGAGGTTCATCGAACATCTGTGGGAAGACGAATTTTAAGACAATACGAAGGAAAAAAAATTCAATGAATTACGAGGAGTTTCTGACTTTTTTAAATGAACATGAAGAATCATTAGAATCTGCCTGTAGAAGAGTTTATTTTGAAAATCAGGAAACCATCATGATAAAAAAAGAAGAAACCGCTATCAAAAATCTCAAACGAATATTAGACGCTGTCTTTATAATTACATATGAAAAAGGGTTTTCTGCAATGACAATGAGGGATTTAAGCCATAAATCAGGAATGAGTCTAGGTGCATTATATTCTTATTTTAAAAGTAAAGAAAAATTATTGAATATTATTCTCAGACAGGGAATATCAATGGTTACAAGGGTTCTTGAACTGGTTTCGCAAATGCATAACGAACCTGTTATAAAACTCGAAGCTGTAATTAAAGCTCATCTTTTTTTAAGCGAAAAAGCTCGCTCATGGTTTTATTTTATGTTTATGGAAGCTAAAAATTTAAATACTCAAGAATGGGATACAGTCTTGAAAGCTGAATATCACACAGAAAAAGTTATTGTGGATATTTTAAAAAATGGTGAAATTTTAGGAGATTTTAAAAAACAAGATCATATATTAACAGCAAGTATTATAAAAGCAATGCAGCAAGAATGGTATTTAAAACGATGGAAATATGCAAAACGCAAAATTACTGTTGATGAATACGCTGACTATGTAATTAAATTAGTCAGGTCTTTTTGTATTGCAAAATAATAAATAATTGGAGAAAAAATGGAAGAAACTATTAATGTCAGGAAAGGAGAAGAGATTGATATCAACAATCTCACAAATTTTTTAATAGAAAACATTCATGATATTGATACAACAAAAAAAATGACAATTAAACAATTTAGCGGTGGTTACTCCAATCTAACTTATTTAATAACATTTGGTGATCATGAAATGGTTTTGAGAAGACCTCCTGTTGGTGTCAATATTAAAACAGCTCATGATATGAAAAGAGAATATAGTATTTTAAAATACTTAGGCCCTGTATTTAATTATTGTCCAGAAGCATTGGTGTATTGTGAAGATCAATCCATTATTGGCACAAGTTTTTATGTTATGAGACGAATACCTGGAATTATTTTAAGAAAAGAGCTGCCAAAAGGATTAAGTTTTAAACCCGAAGAAGCCAGAAAATTATGTGAAAAATTATTAGATGTTCATGTTGAACTCCATGACATTGATGTTAAATCTGCCGGGCTTGATTTTATTGGAAAACCAGATGGGTATGTTAGTCGTCAGGTTAATGGCTGGAGTGGACGTTATAGAAAAGCAAGAACTGATGATGCCCCTGATTTTGAAACAGTTATGAAATGGCTTAATGATAATCAACCCAAAGATACAGATTCTCCGGTTTTGGTACATAATGACTTTAAATTTGATAATGTAGTTTTAAATACACAAAACCCAATGAATATTATTGGTGTTTTGGATTGGGAAATGGCAACCTATGGCGATCCTTTGATGGATTTGGGTAATTCTATGGCATACTGGGTTGAAAAAAATGATCCAGATGAATTTCAGAGCATTAGAGTTATGCCAACTACAATGGATGGAGCCTTAACTCGTGATGAAATGATTTGTCGATATGGAGAAAAGACTGGTCGTAATATGTCATATTTTGATTATTATCTTTGTTTTGGTCTGTTTCGTCTTGCTGTTATTGCGCAGCAAATATATAAGAGGTTTTATCATGGATTGACAAAAGACAATCGTTTTGGAATGTTGATATTTGCTGTTCATATTTTAGAAAGAGCAGCATTGAAAATAATCAATACCACTAAAATATAACTGATTCTAATGGATTTTGTGGGACAGTAATTCAATGTCGTCCTAAACATGACAACATCCACCATAAAAGGGTGCATTCTAAAAAAGGTGGCATATTTCTTAGACCTGAAAGGGCTCAATATACCATCAATATACCACTCCAGGGCGTTGCCCCAATGCTGTTGACTTAAGGAATGTATTAAAAAAGTGCTTGACTAAATTTAAATCTTAGAATAAAGAAAAACTAATAAAAACAAAATAGTATAGTATATATGAACAATTTTTATCCATGTATTTAAAAAAGGTTTATGGTAAGAATTTAAAGATTGTTAATTAATGTAGAGCCAACTTTATATTATTATTTATCATCAACAAAAGATTGAACCTGGAGAAAAAATTGAAAACCAATTTAGAAATTGAAAAAAATAAAAACATATCATTAAGATTATGCCATATTAATCTAAAAGGGTTTAAGTCTTTCAGTGATTTGGGACAGAATATAAAACCTGGTAAGTTTGACAAGTTTATAGTCATAGTGTATTATTTTTTTTTTAATGATTTGTTTTGCATAAAAATTAACTCATGGTAAAATTTCAGTAGTCTTGCCAATAAGAATTCTTCTTGCATGCCATTTTTATTGAGGTTCCAAAACAAACACCCCCCTAACCCCCCTCAAGGGGGGAATTCGTTCTCGGCAAAAAGTTCAGTTCTCTCTATAACACATAATTTATTTATTGGTAAATTCTTTTCTGGAAATCACCTTAGTTATCAATTAAGGAGAATAAATGGATAATATAAATGCACAAGATATATATTTTATTGATTTTAGAAAAAGAGTAATTGACATTCAAAAAGAAATGAAAAAGCAGAATATTGATATATATTTAGGTTCAAGACTTCGAACACTCTCTTGGATCGTGGATGTCTTTTGTCCATGGAGAAGTTTTATTGTTATACCTTCAGAAGGTTTGCCAACTGTTTTTACTTTTGCAATTGATGCTGTTAGAGTTGGAAATGATTCATGGTTAGGTTCTGATAGAGTTATGGGTTATGCACCAGTAGAAAACTCTGATCAAATAAATCAAATTTCAACATTTATTAAAAGTTTATTAATGAATGGTAAAGGAAAAATTGCTTATGAAACAGGAATGTCCAATTATTTACCAGAAGGAAATCTAACTCATTATGAATATCAAAGATTTACTGAGGAATTGAAGGGGTATGAATTTGTAAATGCTCATGTAATTATTGATAAACTTTCAATGATTAAAGATTCTGGTACAATAAATCGTTTTAAAGAAGCATCTCGAATTGTAGATATTGGCCACCAAGCTATTTATGATGCCTTACATTCACCAGACTTTTTAAAATTAACCGAAACTGAGATCGCAGGTCTTGCAGCATACGAAATGAGAAAGGCTGGAAGTGTTTCTGAATGGAATTTTGCTGGAGGAAATGAAATTGCTAGCGGGTATAGATCTGGTTTTTGGCTTGGAGCTTGTACTCCTCCTACTAACAAAAAAATTGCAAGAGGTGAACCTCTAATGGTTGATATCCACGCAATGTTTAAACTTGCCCTTGGCGATCATGCACATAATTATCTTATTACACCTGTGACAAAACAACAACGAAAGCATGCTGATAATTTTATAAATGTTGTAAAAATGGCTCTGGATTTATACAAAGCAGAAACAACTCCAATAGATATTGCTAATCATATTTTTGATTATGCCTCAAAAAATAATTTTTCTGACTACTTATTACCTGGTTTTGAACATGGTATTGGACTTATGGGAGATGAATGGCGCATTGGTCTAAACAATGGACCTGTTAAATACTGGACAAACCCAAATCATGTTTACCAGGAAAACGAATTATTAATCTGTGCTATTCAATATGCCTGTCCTCAGGAAAATATTGGTTTTAGATATGAAAATCCAATTGTTATACATAAAGATTCTTGTGAAGCTCTTTCAAAATTTCCTTTAACTGTTAATGAAATAGAATAACTCGAGAGTCGTAAATTTTATTAGTTAAAATATCCAATAATTTCAGCAAAATTATTTTTTTTGGGATATTTTTTATAATTTTTTGGCACAAAAGTATGCACTCTATGCCAAAAAATTATATAAAAATGATTTAAAAAATTATCGTTATGCTGAAATTATTAGAAATTTTTGTCTCCAAAATTTACGACTCTCGAGTAGAATAAAAAAAAAGTTTTTTTTTATATTCATAAATATTTCTTTTTCACTTTTTTTCCTTTATATTGCAAAAACATAAAATAACGTATATTTAAACAATTGAATACTTTGGGCCATCCCCACCCTCTGGACAATTCCATAAAATGTTTTCAAATGGATCTTTAATTTCACATGTTTTGCAATGTAAACAATTTGATGGATTTAATTTTATTGATTTTTTGTTAGTCTTATTATCAAATATAAGCTCGTACACACTACCAGGACAAAATCTTGTACATGGTGCATTGAAATAATCTATACATTTTTTTATACAAATATCTGGATTAATAATTTTAATATGACATGGCTGATCTTCTTCATGACTGGTATTAGATAAATAAAGGCTTGTTAATTTATCTAAAAAAAGATTTTTATCATTATTGCTTAATTTGTTAATATTATCAGGTTCATCAAATTTATTTATATTTTTTAATGTTTTTGAATCTTTTTTTAATCTTAATGGATCAATCAATCCTTTGCCATTAGTAAAATGCAAAGCTCCAAGATGTATGAATTTAGCCAAAGCTTTTTTTGCCATTGCTTGAGCAAAATTTCTTCCATTTAGCATTTCTTTTTGAATCCAGCTTTTTTCGATATTTTTTTCATATTGTTTTAATACGTTTGATGAAAAATCATTTTTTTCAAATCCTGAAATAATAGTTTCAGCAGCTATCATTCCTGATTTCATAGATGTATGAATTCCTTTTAATGAAAAATTATTATGAAATGATGCACAATTTCCAACAACAAGACCGCCATCCATATATAATTTTGGCATTGAATAATAACCACCTGTGCATACAGTTCTTGCTCCTGTTTCCAGCACCTTACCTTCTTTGATTATATTTAAAACAAATGGATGCTTTTTGAATTGAATAAATTTTTCATATATATCTAAATAAGGATTTTCATATGAAAGACCGACTACAAGACCAATTGATATAAGATTATTATTCATTTCATAAATAAATCCCCCGCCAAATGTTGAATAATCAAGAGGATAAAAAAGACTGTGAATTGCATTTGAATTAAGCTGTTGAAATATTACTTTATTCTTGATCTCAATAATTTCTTTTATTCCAGTTTCAAATACTTGAGGCATTTTATCTTTAAAAAGATCTAATTTATTTGCAATATTTCTAAATAAACTGCCTTTTGCTCCTTCCCCCAAAATAGTAACTTTTGCATAAATATCCATAGGAGGTTCATAATTTGATTTTTTAGTAAAATTTTTGCTAATACCTTTTTCTCCAGTTCTAACACCAATTATTGTGCTGCCTGATTTATCATAAATAGCCTCAACACCTGAAAACCCAGGAAAAATATTTGCGCCCATTTCCTCAGCAATATTTGAAAGCCATTTTGTAAATTTTGAAAGGCTGATAATGAAATATCCCGAACTTTTTAAATTATTTGGAGTAAATGGGATTTTAAATGATTTATTTTTTGTTAAAGCATATAATGAATCTTTAATAACTCTTTTTTCCACAGGACAATTCATTTCTGCATATTCAGGTAAAAGCTCTTTTAACGCTATTGGGTTTAAAATAGCACCGCTTAAAGAATGAGATCCTATATCCATACCTTTATCAATAATTGCAATTTCAATATCCAAATTTTTTTCCTTTGCTATTTGCATAAGACGAATTGAACTTGCTAAATTAGCAGGTCCTGCTCCAACAAATAGAACATCAAAATTTATTGTTTCTTTTTGATCAGACATTTTTATTCCTTATTAATTTATTTGTGAAATTTGATTAATATTTTTTAATAAATTATCACATCTATTATATCTTCTTTAAATTTCGGGGTGACTATGCGCTGAAAGCGCGAATTTTTTATCATCTTTTGTATTTTGTCCAAAAGAGCTTTATTAGACATGTTTAGTTCACGTGCAAGTTCATAAACTTTAATTTTAGCCATAATTTCACCAATTTGTTATGTTTATTGTAATCCAACTTTGATTTTTCCTGGCATAAATTATGTCCTGACTGGACATGCATCTATTACCAATATCTATCTAAGTTTTTTTGACTATTCATTTTCTGAGCTATTTGGTATTTATTTAATTTAAATAGAGGTGTTAACCCTTTCATTTATAATATAAATAAATTAATAAAAATACATATATCAAAAATGAAAATCTTCTTCAAGATTTAACAATGAATCCTGAATTAATAAGAAAGGATTCAAAAGGATTAATGTTTTTTAATAAATGATCACATCTATTAATGTTCATGCAATAATGAATTTTGATCAGAAATAAAAATATTAATTAATTTTTCATGGCTTAAATTTTGCATCAACCTAAAAACAACTGCACATTTGCAAGTACCTTTCATTATAGACAAATAATCATTTTTATTTCAATTCAATCATTAATAAAAAGATTAGTTGAAGGAGGATATTGTGAACAACAAATATTTAATATTTATTTATATGTTACTACTAACAATTATTAACATATCAGATGCAATTAGTAATATAATTAAAGTGTCTAATGGATATAAACCAACAATACAGGATGCAATTGATATATCAGTAAATGGCGATGTTATTCTTTTAGCTAATGAAAATCATTTTATTACGAGTTCAATAAATTTTAAAGGAAAAGCTGTTACTGTAGCATCAGAGTTTTCATCTTATAGTACAGCATCAAATTATTCACCATATAGCTGCGCAATAATTTCTATATTTAATGGAGGTCCATGTTTAATTTTTGAAAATGGAGAAGGTAACAAAACAAAGATAATGAATTTAACAATTAGAAGTGCAAGGTCAAATGGCAATGGTGGTGCTATATACTGCTTAAATTCTTCACCTTCTATAACTAATTGTATTATTGAAAAAAACGAAGCAATTTTAGGATCTGGAATTTATTGCGAAAATTCATCTCCAATAATACAGCTTTCATTAATTTATAATAATAATGCATCAGATAGCGGCGGTGGAATTTATTTAGGCAATAAATCAAATCCTATTATTTATAAATGTACTATACGTGAAAATACTGCTACAAATGGAGGGGGGCTTTTTTCTGATACCTCAAGTATAATAAGAATCTCAGCTGCTGATTTTTTTAATAATAAAGCTGAAAATGGTGGCGGAATGTATTTGCAGTCCACTAAAAATGAAATCTTAGATTTATTAATATTGAAAAATGAAGCATCAATCAATGGTGGAGGTATTTATATTGATAACGCTTCAGATTCAAAATTAATTAATTGTATAATAAGTCAAAATAGTTCAACAGGAAATGGATTTGGTTTTTTTATAGATTCATCAAATAATACAAAAATTATCAATTGTACAATACATAACAATGGAACTAATGGAGTTGGACAGGGGCCAGTCTATATGAATAATACTTCTTTAAAAATGGTTAACACTATCTTATCAAACTCTAATTATAAAGAAATTGTAGAAACCGGCAGTAATTATGAAGTTAAAAATTCATATATAAGCAAAGACAGAACTATCTATCCTGGAGAAAATAACATAGGTGGAGAATTGATTTTTCAATCAACTGAATTTGATACTGATATTGCAAAATGGTCAATTCCTGAAAATTATTATTTATTAACATATGGATCAAGCTGTATTGATGCTGGGTTAACAGATGATGATACTTATGATAGAGATTTTAATGGAGTTGTCAGATCAAGACAGGGAAATTATTTTGATATTGGGGCATGTGAATATGAATATGTTAAAGAACTTGAACTTAGCCCAAGTACAGTTACAGGCGATCCTCCTCTTTTTGTAGAATTTAGATGTATGGTTAATGAAAGTAAAAAATACACTTATACCATTTTCTATGGTGATGGTTCTGAGCCTGAGTCTAGTGATGAACCAGAATTTAAGCATTCATATGCAGGTGGAGTCTATGAAGTTTATTGTAAAGTAATGTTCAGAGATAATATCGATGCTTTTTCAATATCTGAGCCGCATACTATCTATGTTGCACATCCAAAATGGATATATCAGACAGGAAGCGAAATATCATCATCTCCAGCAATTGGAAGCGATGGTACCATATATATTGGATCTGAAAATGGATTTTTATATGCTATTTCTCAAAATGGACAGCTTCGCTGGAAATATCTAACAGGCGGCCCAATAACTGGTTCTCCTGCTATTTTTAAAATTTTTTCAAATGATAATATACAAGATGATACAAAAAATGAAATTATTTATATTGGTTCTGAAGATATGAATCTATATGCTATTGAGGCTGATACTGGTAACTTAAGATGGGTTTTTCCAACAAAAGGATATATTTATTCATCACCTGCAGTTGATTCAAAAGGTAATATTTATGTTGGTTCTTGTGATCATAATTTATATGCAATAAATTCAGATGGAAC
>Ga0272440_1003761_pt1 | contig 11184 bp, 8 predicted proteins | sample SSMMMBAug17_FD_192440 | JGI IMG/M metagenome (GOLD analysis project Ga0272440, IMG submission 192440) | Marine sediment archaeal communities from Little Sippewissett salt marsh, Falmouth, MA, United States - SSM-MMB-Aug17 | ecosystem: Environmental > Aquatic > Marine > Wetlands > Sediment ... | reverse complement strand
AATTTCCCCTTTTATCTTTAACATATAATCGTTTGGCACGTAGAGACGTAGCATGCTACGTCTCTACAGAACAAAAAACCCGATGAACATTTTTTCAAATGGGGAACTTATTTTCAGAGCATTCCTAAGCCAATGGCTATATAACACGCTCTAAAAAAAATTAAGGAATATAACTATGAAATCTAAAGAAATGAAAATTTTGGTCGTGGATGATAGTCCAATGGTTCGTAAACTAATTCGAGAAGAACTTGAATCGGATGGATATAGTGTTGATGAAGCGGAAGATGGATTTGAAGCTATTGTTTATCCAGATATGTTTTCGCCGCCAGACCTGATTACTTTGGATATTGAAATGCCAGGCTTGAACGGATTTGAGACCTGTCAGAAACTTCAGAAACAAAGATATGCTCAAAATGCAAAACTGCCCCCTGTTATTTTTGTGACTGGAAAAGATACTCTGGAAGATCGCAAAAAAGGATATACACTTGGCGCTTCAGATTTTATTTCAAAACCTTTTGCAAAAGGTGATATTCTCAATGCGGTGAATACCATTTTAAGGCCCGATGATAGACTTCGAGGGATGACAGCCTTAGTTGCTGATGATAACAATACAGCAAGAAAAATCATTTGTGATGTCTTAAAAAGAGAGGGATTAACAGTCATTGAAGCTGCCGATGGAATGTATGCTTATGAAACCATGTGTAATCGATTAGCGGATATTGATTTGGTTATATCTGATTTTGTTATGCCGCGTTTGACCGGAGAAGAATTGTGTAAAAAAATTAGAAAAGAATTAGAACTTGTAGATCTTCCCATTATTATCATCACAGCCATGAGTGATCATGCTGAATTGTTACGATTATTTAAAGCAGGCGCAACAGACTATCTTGTCAAACCTTTCGTTAAAGAAGAGTTACTGGCTCGACTATCTGTTCAATTAGAAAGGACACACCTGAACAGAAGGCTTCGTGTGTCTATCAATAATCTTCAATCTCTGAATCAAATGAAAGATGATCTTCTGGCCGTTTGTTCTCATGATTTGCGTACCCCATTGAATGGCATTATTGGGTTTACTGATCTAATGATGGAAAAAGATTATCTCCAACCTGAAGACAAGGAGAATCTGGGACATATCAAAGAGTCAGGTTATTTTTTAATGAGCCTGGTTAATGATATTCTCGATCTTTCAAAGATTCAGTCAGATAAATCTCAGTTGTCAATGGAACCCATGCTTGCGGTCAGTTTAGTACAAACTTGTATTAGTGCGTTGACACATCACGCCTCACAAAAAAACATTGATATTACATTTAAAGATAATTCTGTCAATGGTGTCATTAATTGTAATAAAAATGGTATGAAAAGGGTTATCAATAACCTGCTTTCAAATGCCATCAAATTTACACCAGATGGCGGCAAAATAGATGTTATCATAAACACTGAACCCTCAAAAGAGCTTGCAATTACAGTTCAAGACAGTGGCATTGGAATACCTGAAGATCAAATCCCTTATTTATTCGATAAATTTACCAGAACATCACAAAGCGGCACAAAAGGTGAAAAAGGCACTGGCCTGGGAATGTCAATTGTAAAAGAAATGGTTGATCGACATAAGGCGAAAATTGAAGTCACAAGCAAAGTTGACCAAGGGACATGTTTTAAAATCATATTTCCTCAGGTAGAACAAAAAATAAAACAACATTTCTATAATAAAACCAGAGATGAAAAAAATGAAAAAGTAAAAATTGAGTCCCAAAACGTTGTCAATGAAAAATTGTTTGAAAACGATCATTGGAAAAAAGTATGTAAATTTTTGATGGCTGAAGATAACTTTGTGAATCAACAACTGGCAAAAATGATTTTTTCCAAAAATAATATTCATCTCGATATTGTTGAAAATGGAAAGGAAGCCGTTGAAGCGATTAAAAACAATCACTATGATGCTGTTTTTATGGATATGCAAATGCCAGTTTTAGATGGCATCGGTGCAACCCAAAAAATCAGAAACGAATTAAAACGAAATGATATTCCCATTTTTGCCATGACAGCAAATACGCAAGAGTGTCAGGAAGAATGCTATGATGTTGGAATGAATGCATTTATATCAAAACCTGTCAAAATGGATATTATCATTGATGTATTTAAAAAGCACTTAAATCCAGATACGTTATCCAAAGCCTTAAGTGAAATAAATGAAGATGAAACGTTGATTCACTCAGAAAATCAGGATAGTAAAGAGATCGGTTCAACTGAGGATGAATCGCTATCCCCAAAAGAAGAAAATGAAATTGCCCATATTTATGATAAAGCATCAGCTATTGAAAGTCTTGCCGGTGATGCATCTCTTTTCGATCAGATTTTGGTTTTATACATAAATGACACGCCAAATCTTATTGAGAAACTCAAAAATGCCTTTAAAGAAAAAGAGTATACGAATATCGAAATGTATGCACATACATTAAAATCGACATCAGCAACACTTTTTGTCAAAAAATTAACCACTGCTTCTCAACAAATGGAACAATATGCAAATGAAAAAAATTGGGAAAAAGCGCAGTTATTTATGAAAGATATTGTCAGCGCATACGATGAATTCCTGGATATCGTTGAAAAAGAAAAAAAACAATAACTCCAAGTCTTACCGCTCATCAGATTAAATGAAATTCTGAAATTCTTAACAGAACTGAAAAGTTTTCTGAGAAAATTCGTGCCCTAATTAGGAAATATATTTATTAATTAATCCATAAAAAAAAGGAAAAAATTATGTGGTTCAAAAAAATGACCTTAAGGTCAAAGGTCTTGATTGGAGGTTTAAGTCCTCTTGTTTTTTTAGTGTTTACAGGTGTTATGAGTATGATATCGATTAATTCTATCTTAAATTCATCTGAATGGATTCATTTTACAGATGATGTCATTCAAGAAACATTTATGGCGTTAAATGCGGCAGTAGATATGGAAACTGGAATGCGCGGATATCTTTTATCAGGAAAATCAAATTTTCTTGAACCCTATTATAATAGTGAAAAAAAAGTTTTTGAAAAAATATTATCACTCAAACAACTGGTAAAAAAACACTTTGAACAGGTTAAACGACTGGAAAAAATGGAGGCAGCCCTTAAATCATGGCAAAATGATGTATTCGAACCGCTTACCCGTCTTCGGAAACAGGTTGGTGAAACCAAAACAATGGATGATGTTATCAAGTCTATTAACGAAGAGAGAGGGAAACAATATTTTGATGAATTTCGTAAACTGATTAAAGAATTTGTACTTGAAGAAGAGTCACTTATGCAAAAACGTGAGGCCAATAGAGACACAACTGTTTCAAGAACAAATCAAACCATTATTTTTAGTCTTATTGTTTCTGTAATTACGGGTTTCTTGTTAAGTTTTCTCATTACAAAAAGTGTATTAAAACAATTGGGGTGTGATCCTTCACTTTTATCTAATTTTGCAATAAAGGTTGCTCAAGGGGATATCACCGAAAGATTGAATGCAAATGAGGATGAAAGTGTCGCAACATGTTTTGATCATGTTGCAGATGCTCTTGAAAAAGTAATCATAGAATATAATGCTGTCGTAGATAATATCAGTAAAGGTGAATTGTCATTTAGAGGGGATCAATCACAATTTCAGGGAGCTTACAAAGAATTAATTTTAGGTGCGAACAATGTTGCAAACACAGTAACTGAAATTGTTGATTCTATTGTCATTCCAATACTGATTATCAATAATGATTTTGATATCATTTTTGTCAATAAAGAAGCGTCCCGATTATTGAAAAAAAGCACAAATGAAATGATTAATCATAAATGTTATGATGTTTTCAAGACAAACGATTGTCGAACATCTGACTGTGCATGCTCTCAAGCAATGAATACCGGACAAGTCGTTTTTCGTGAAGCCATTGCGGAAATCAATAATACAAAGTCATTAGAGATAGACTATTATGGCGTACCATTAAAATCCACAGATGGTTCTATTGTTGGGGCATATGAATTCATTATTGATCAAACAGATATTAGACGATCTAGCAAATATCAGGAATTTGAAGTGAATAAACTATCATCAGTACTCAAAAAAGTTGCTGATGGCGATCTGACATTAAGGTATACCCCATCAAAACAGGATGATATTTCCCAAGGGGCTTATAACAATTTTATTACTATTTCAAAGGCACTCAATTCAACCATCAGCAAAATTGAAAAAGTGAATGATTACCAGAAAGATGAGGTCGATAGCCTTTCAGCAATGCTTCAAAAAATTGCCGATGGTGATATGAATCAGGTTTATGTTCCTAAAAATGCTGATCACGATACCAAAGAAGTTCATCAAAATTTTTCAAACATTTCTAATGCCATCAACACAACGCTTCAAAAAATTGCCAAAGTCAGTTCGTACCAGCAAAAAGAAGTAACAAACCTGACAGCAATGTTGGAGATGGTTTCACGAGGTGATATTACGCAAAAATACCATGTCAACGAATCTGACAATGATACCTTAGAGGCATACAATAATTTTAATACAATTGCGATTGCTTTAAATACGACATTGAGCGATCTTTCACAAATAATCCGAACAGTAAAAGAATACGCTGAAAATGTTGCCAAATCATCCGAAGAGCTTTCATCTGCTTCAACATTGCTATCTGAAAGCTCAGACCAAATGTCAGCAAAAACATCCAGTGTGGCGGCTTCAGTTGAACAAATGTCAAATAATATAACATCAATGGCGTCATCAACAGAGGAAATCAGTGTCAGTGCCAATGAAGTTTCCAGTACCGCCGGGCAGATGTCCCAGAGCATGAACAGTGTTGCTACAGCAGTTGAACAATCCAACATGTCTATCAACGAAATTGGAAAAGCAGCCAAAGAAGGTGCCAACATTTCTATAGATGCAACATCCATGGCAAGTGAAGCAACAACTGTTATGAATACATTGGGTGAAGCGGCAAAAGAAATTGGAGAAGTTACAGAGGTTATTAAACGAATTGCGGATCAGACAAATCTGCTGGCCTTAAATGCGACAATAGAAGCAGCTTCTGCTGGAGATGCCGGCAGAGGGTTTGCTGTTGTGGCGAACGAAATTAAAAAGTTAGCAAATCAGAGTGCGCAAGCGGCTGAAAATATCTCTAAACGTATTGAAGGCGTTCAGAATAACACAATTGATGCCATAAAAACCATTGAACAGGTGACAAATGTCATTAAAAAAATTGATGATTCTGTCAGCCTTATTTCGTCATCGGTGAATGATCAAACAAGCGTTACCAATGATATTGCTGCCAATATTGCTCAAGTCACCAGTGGCGCCAAACAGATTTCTTTATTGGTTGATGAAGTTGCCAATGGCCTTATCGATATGTCAAAAAACTCATCTGAAGTCGCTTATGGTACAAATGATGTGTCATCCAATGTTCAACTTGTTGATAAAGCGGTGACAGAAAGTAATAACAATATCAAGAAAGTCAACATGTCTGCCAGTAAATTGGCAGAGATTGCAAAGCAGTTGAGTGAGTTGGTCAGTACATTCAATGTTTAAAAGGGGCGTATCCTCAATAATCGGACATTTATAATGTCGTTCCGAATCTTAGGAATGCGCTGAAAATAAGTTCCCCATCTTAAAAAAAAGTTCATCAGGGTTTTTGTTCTGTAGAGACATAGCATGCTACGTCTCTACAATGCCAAACCAAACGATTATACGTTCAAGATAAATGGGGCACCTATTTTTCAAGTATTCCTTATCACCTTAAACAAATAATGGTGTAATTTATATTACACTTCATAAAAAGTGAATATTTTTTTCCGAGGTCTGTATTAAAAAATACTTGAACTATTCCAACATACAATATATATATAAAGATTGTTTAAATTTTATCAGCAATGAATATTGCGCATAAACATCAAAACCCAAGCAGCACAAAGATTTTTTAATCCTGGTTACAGGTTTAAAACCTCACGGCTGAAAGGTATAAAAAAAAGGAGTATATTTATGAATATATTAATATTCGGACCCAATGGGGGCGGCAAAGGTACACAGGGAAAAATTATCAAAGACAAATACAATATGGCCCATATTGAATCAGGCGCTATTTTTCGCGATAATATTTCCAAAGGAACAGAACTGGGCGCAAAAGCCAAAGGTTTTATTGACAAAGGTGAACTGGTTCCTGATGAAATAACCATTCCCATGATCCTTGATCGTCTCAAACAAGATGATTGTAAACAAGGCTGGTTACTTGATGGTTTCCCCAGAAACAAGAATCAATCCATAAAATTGGATGAAGCATTAAAAGCTGAAGGTATGGACTTAGATATTGTTGTTGAACTGGAGCTGGATCGTGAAATTGCAAAAAATCGTATCATGGGACGACGTATATGTCAGAAAGACAACAATCACCCGAACAATATTTTCATTGATGCCATCAAACCCAATGGCGATATCTGTCGCGTTTGTGGCGGTGAACTCAAAACCCGATCTGATGATCAGGATGAAAATGCGATCAACAAACGCCATAATATTTATTATGATGCTGAAACCGGCACATTGGCCGCTGCTTATTATTTTAAAAACAAAGGTGATGTCAAATATATCACTCTGGATGGCAAACCTGGCGTTAAAGAAGTGAGCGAGGACTTGCTTTCCAAGCTATAATAATTGTATAATGAACAATTATTGTTGCAAAATTTTTATATAAAGGAGGCGAGTTTATTGAAGGATCTTGAAGTCAAGGTTATTGACAACGATGTTGAAAAAGCCATTCGTATTTTAAAGAAAAAAATTCAGAATGATGGCCTTTTTAAGCGTTTAAAGCTCAAAAAAAGCTATGAAAAGCCCAGTGAATATCGACGTCGTAAATTGCGTGAAGCCATGCGGCGACACCGAATCGCAATTCGAAAAGGCTATAAAGTTTAAGAAAAGTACTCAATGTTCACAATTATTGAACATTGAGTATTTTATCAAGTAACCCCCGGCTTATTTTAGCCGGGAGGCTTTTATTATTTTGAAAAATTCAGACATTATCGCAAAAGATATTGCTTTTCTTGGTCATGGAAGCAAAATGGCTTCAATCAAACATCGTTTTGACAAAAATGTGTTGATTTGCCGGGAAAGTCGCTATTTCTTGTTACCGCCAACATTGCTATCATTTTACTTCGGCCCTTGCATATCGTTGGCCATATACTTTTCATTTATTGAAGTATCAAACGTGCCACTTTTTGCCAGGATACTATTATTTTTAGCTGTTATTGGTTCCTGGATACTATTTGTTGCCATGCTTTTGTACCATAAAACAATCATTATCGATTTTTCATCAAATTCACTCCTTTTTGTTAAAAAGGTATTGCTAAAAAAACAGTATCTCATTGATTTATCCCAAATCGTAAGAATTGTATCAAGCAGTGTTCAGCGGGTAAATTCAGACAGCATTGAAAATGTAACAACCTGCTATTTTTTTACGATTGTTTTGACTGATAATACAAAAATTAGGATGTGTGAAACAACGCAAAAAGAAGAGCTGAATAATATTATCGCTATTGTATGTAAAAATTGTGGCCATGCGATTGAGTGGCAGGATGACCAAACAGTCTATCACGATAACAAACTTGACAAATTACGTAAACATTCATGAAAAATTTTTCGTTTTTTTTACAAAATATATCAAGTTTCATCTTTACATTTTTAAGAGATTATGTTATCTATTTTGATTTTTAAAATTTTTCTCAAGGTTATTTTTGTAAGAAAAAAATCTTCAAGAATACCTTTTATGAGGTAAATTATGACGCAAGAAGAGTTGGATCGATTTCGTACATTGCTGACGAAACAGTTGGAGGATCTGCTAAAAGAAGCGGATGACACTGTTACAGGCATGTCAAATCAAAAAGAAAGTTTTCCAGACCCAACAGATCGTGCATCCCATGAAACAGACCGAAGTTTCATGCTTCGGATTCGTGATAGGGAAAGCAAGCTGATAAAAAAAATCAAGAAAACATTACTTCGAATTGATGAAGGCACCTTTGGTATTTGTGATAGTTGTGGGAATGATATTTCAGTTAAACGACTGGAAGCCAGACCTGTAACAACCCAATGCATAGAATGTAAAACAAAAGCCGAACAAATGGAGAAGGCGCTTGGATTATAGACAAGATATTATTGATTTGCATATTCATTCAAATGCTTCAGATGGGAGTTATACACCGTCTGAAATTGTTCAAATGTCTGACAGGATGGGACTAAGGGCCATTGCTATCACAGATCATGATACAATAGATGGCTCCCGGGCTGCACTCAAAGCAGGCATCCCATCATCAATAGACTTTGTTACAGGTGTCGAAATCAGTACTGGGGTACCATCATTTTGTAAAGCATCAAGCTCCATTCATATGCTGGGCTATTTTATTGATCTGGATAATGACAAACTCAACAAGACCCTTGAAGACCTTCAAAAAGCACGCTTGGCGCGAACGCCTCAAATCATTCAAAAATTAAACAATTTGGGAATCGATATTTGTGAAAGTGATATTAAAGCACTGGTAGGGGATAGTCTGCCTGGCCGTCCGCACATTGCAGAAATATTGCTTAAAAAAAAGGCGGTCAGAACATTTCAGGAGGCTTTTGATAAATATCTTGGAAAAGACAAAGCGGCATATGTTGAAAAATATCGGCTTGAACCAGAAACAGCAATACAAGTCATTTTGGATGCAGGTGGCATTCCTGTTCTCGCGCATCCATATCTGCTCAGATTAAAAACTGATGAAGAACTCGAAGCGCTTATTGTTCATTTAAAAAAATTGGGCTTAATGGGGATTGAAGTTGTTTATCCTGAACATAATCTGACATACATGCAAACCTACTCCTTTATTGCAAAAAAATACGAATTATTGATAACCGGTGGAACCGATTTCCATGGCGACTATAAACCTGGCATACAATTGGGCATTGGTAATGGCGAATTTCAGGTCGCGTATTCTGTTTATGAGAGAATGTTCGAAGCTTATCAAAAGAAACTGAATTCTCAATCTTCTGTAAAGAACAAATCAAAAGGACCGGACATATACCAGGATGACTATGATCCACAGTTGGAAGTTCTTGAAAAAAAAATGAAGTATCAATTCACTGATATTTCTCGCCTGCGAAATGCCCTTCAACATCGATCATATGTCAATGAAAAAAGTCATGCAGGGCTTCAGGACAATGAGCGCCTGGAATTTTTGGGCGATGCTGTTTTGAATCTGGTCATTGGGGATTTATTGATGCAACAATTTCCTGATGTGCATGAAGGCGATTTATCCCGCATGCGTGCGACCCTGGTAAATGAAAGCCAACTCGCAGTTGTGGCGCGCAATCTGGATTTACAACCGCATTTATTGCTGGGAAAAGGCGAAATTCACACCAATGGCCGGGAGAAACAATCGATTCTCGGGGATACTGTTGAAGCCATTATTGCAGCTGTTTATCTTGATGGCGGTTTTGATAAGGGGTTTGAATTTGTTTCTTTTCTATTTTCAAATATGTTGACCCAAATTTCCAACAATGACCATAAAAGTAAATTACAGGAATATGTTCAGGGAATATACAAAGAAACGCCTGTATACAATGTCATTCAGGAAGAAGGACCCGATCATAAAAAATTCTTTAAGGTTGAACTGATTGTTGGCAATATGATTACATCACAAGGCTCAGGCAAAAGTAAAAAAATTGCTGAACAAGATGCCGCCAGAAAAGCTTACGATCAGTTAAAAAAAGAACACCAAAAAGAATAAAATTTGTTTCACATGTGAAAACGTATAAACCATTTATTATCCCAATCTTTTTGCCTCAGGCCGGATGTCCGCATCGGTGTGTTTTTTGCAATCAATACGCTATCACGAATATCCATACAAACAATATTTCTAATGCCATCCTAAAAGAAAGCATTGATCAATTCTTATCTTATAATCATCGAAATAATCCAAATGTGCAAATATCTTTTTATGGGGGAAATTTTTTAGGTCTGCCAGAAACCGAAATGTTGAAGTTACTGGATTGTGCGCAAAGATATGTAGATTGTCAGAAAGTGGCAGGCATCCGATTTTCAACACGTCCAGACACTGTAATTCAAAAACGATTGCAATTATTAACAAAATATGCCATACAAACTGTTGAATTGGGCGTACAGTCTATGGATGACAATGTTCTCCACAAATCGCAACGCGGGCATACATCAGAAAACACCTGTCAGGCCACTGAAATGCTAAAAGAATATGGTTATCAAGTAGGGCATCAGGTCATGTCCGGGCTGCCCGGAGATGATTCAAAGACATTCATACAAACCATTGAACGCATCATTTCATTAAAACCAGATTTTGTTCGATTATATCCTACACTTGTTCTTAAAGGAAGTCTGCTGGCAAAATGGTATCATAATGGGGATTATAGGCCATTGTCTTTGAATCTGGCGGTAACAATGGCCAAAGACAGCTTAAAAAGTTTTCAAAAAAATAATATTCCAGTCATACGAATGGGAATACAGCCACAGGATAATCTGGAAAAATATATTATTTCCGGTCCATATCATCCGGCCTTTGGACATCTTGTTTATTCATCGCTGTTACTGGACAGCGCTGTGGAACGCATTCAACAATCCAGTGCAAATCATATCCTCATTTTGGTAAATCCCAAAAAAACCAGCCAGATGAAAGGGATTAATCAGAATAATGTAAAACAATTATCACGCAGGTTTCCGGATAGACATATTCGGATTATTACAGATCCGGGAATTCCTGATGTGCAAATTTTAGAAATAAATGAATAATATGAAGGAGGTTAATGTGAAAAGTAAAGTCTATTGCATGGATTTAAGGGCAAAAGCTAACAATAATTTAATGGATAAACTAGAAAAACTCTTTAATGCTGTCGGTGCATCTGGCTCTATGAAAGAAAGGGATCTGACGGCCATTAAAATCCATTTTGGAGAGTATGGAAATACAGCATATATTCGTAACAATTATGTTCGAAAAATAGTTCAATTGGTTAAGTCATACAATGCCATTCCTTTTATAACTGATGCCAACACTTTGTATGCTGGTACCAGAAGTGATGCGCCCACGCATTTACAAACTGCCACATGGAATGGATTTGCCTGGTCGGTTATTGATGCGCCGCTTATTATCGCCGATGGTTTACGTGGAAAAACCGAGTCTGCTGTTGAGG
>Ga0272440_1003760_pt1 | contig 11186 bp, 10 predicted proteins | sample SSMMMBAug17_FD_192440 | JGI IMG/M metagenome (GOLD analysis project Ga0272440, IMG submission 192440) | Marine sediment archaeal communities from Little Sippewissett salt marsh, Falmouth, MA, United States - SSM-MMB-Aug17 | ecosystem: Environmental > Aquatic > Marine > Wetlands > Sediment ... | reverse complement strand
AGGAGAAATAGTCACTGCCAAACTAGCTGCTAAAGCAGAAGCTATATCAAATTCATTTTCTTTATCAAAAGAAAGAGGATAAATCATTACTTGAATATCATTATGTATATTTTTTGGAAAAAGTGGCCGCAAACCTCGATCAATTAAGCGAGAAATTAAAATTTTATCATCAGCTGGTCTTCCGGCTCGTTTTTGAAAACGACTAGATTTAATCATACCGCTAGCAAAATAGCGTTCTTGAAAATTAACCGAAAGCGGCAAATAATCAACTCCTTCTCGCGGTTCTTGTTTAGAAAATACTGCTGTGGCCATCACAATAGTATCCCCTATTTTAACAGTACAAGCTCCATCAGCTTGATGAGCAAACTTGCCTATTTCAACAATAATTTTTTGATCAGCAAGTTGTAGAGTAAACTCTTTTTTCTCAGGAAATTTCATCTTTATTTAAAAAAAAATAATAAAAGATTTGAGAAAAAAGAAACATAATTTCTATCTTTACTTTAAGTTTTAACGTAAAAAATAAAAACAAAAAGATGTCGCTTTTTTTCTCAAATATACTTTAAACCCTAACTTTCTTATTTTTATGTAATATCTATTTGAACATAACCGCTTCCAAAAATCTTCATTTTGTAGGCGATATTCCATAATGTCACCGGTACAATTTCTATTTTCCGATACTATAAAATACTATTACTGAGAATTTTTAAAAAAAAATATATTACCTATTTACATAAATAGATAAAACTATATCAAATCAATCTTTAAGAAATATTAAGTTAGATTTATTTACGTATTTCTCAGAAAAGTTAGGAATTAAAAATATCTAATTAATTTAAAGAACTAATAATATTAAAAAAATTAATGGCGAATTTGTAATTTTTCAATTAATTTTTTATATAAATCTTTACTTTTAATCTTTAAAAAATTAAGTAATTTTCTTCTTTTTCCAACCATCAAAAGCAATCCTCTTCTAGAATGATCATCTTTAGGATGAAGTTTTAAATGATGAGTTAAACTTTTAATTTTTTCAGTTAAAATAGCTACTTGAATTTGTGAAGAACCTGAGTCTTTACTATGAACTTGATGATCTTTAATAATTTCTTTTTTGTCTTTTTTAACTATTTTAAAAACTTTTTTATCATCTTTAGAAGACTGATTTTTTTTAGTCTTTTTACTTGTTTTTACTGAAGAAGATTTCTCTTCTTGAGGAGAAACTTCCTTTTCATTAACATCTTGAGCATCATTTTTTGTTTGATTTTCTTTTTTCATTATTTTTTTTAAAAAATCGGCACTATCAGTTTTTTATTTTTTATAAAAACCAACGGAACGAAAAATACGAACTTTATTTTGACAAATTAAAAAGATTTATTCAAGAGTTTTTATAAATTTTATTTAAAACAAAAATCAGGATTAATTTTAATTTCAACAATAGGCCCATCAATATCTGCAGGCATATATCTATATATTAACCATACTCCTTTTTTAAATATTTTTAAAAAATCCTTATTTTTACACATTGAATTTTTTACATTTTCTTTAGTTGATTCTTCTATTTCCTGCCTAAGAGTTTCTTTATCATCTTCACTACCTTCTTGAAAATCAATAAAGCTCATATTAATAACACGAATATGATAAGTTAATTGCGTTTTACCATCAGTAGTTACTTTTTCCACTTTTGTTACTTCATCAACCATAATAGGAAGTTGCTTATTGACTTCATTAACTGTACGATCTAAAAAAGTTGATCTTGGAAATAAAAAAATTCCTATTATACCAATAGCAATAAAAATCCATCCTGCTTTTTTAGAAAGTAATTTTTCAGCAAGTTTTGAATTTTTCTTTAATTTATCAGATGAGTTAATCAGCCATATACCAAAAGCAATAGGAATTAAAGAATCAATATAAGTTATAATAAAATCCATAAATTTAAAAAATTAATCCTATTATAACTTAAAGAGTATTTAGCAGTCCACCTTTTTCAGCTATTTGTAAAACAAAATCCGGAAGCGGATTAAATTTAAAAACTTCATTTTTAGAAAAATTTTTTATTTCTCCTTTTTTTAAATTAATTTCTAATTTGTCTTTATGATTTATTTTATCAATAAAAGAAAACTCAATAGCTAAAAAACCATTATTAACAGCATTACGAAAAAATATTCGAGCAAATGATTTAGCTAACACTGCTTTTACTCCAGCTCCACTAAGTGCCCATACCGCATGTTCTCTGGAAGAACCACAGCCAAAATTATTTCCCGCTAAAATAATAGGTGAGCGAAATTTTTCTTCTTCTGTTAAAGATTTATTTTGTATATTTTTTTCTATATTATTTTCTTCTAAAAGAAATTCTTCTCCCGCTTGTAATAATTCATTATCATTTCTAAGTGGTTCTAAAACATGCCAAGCTAATTCTTTTTTATTAGAAGTAGTTAAATATCTAGCTGGAATAATTAAATCTGTATCAATATCATCACGCTTAAATAAATAAGCTGTTCCTTGTATTATTGTTTCCATTTTTTTAAAAATAAATTTTAATTAATTCTTAATTTTTTTATTAATCCTTATTTAAATTACTTAAAAGTTCTTGCCTTATTTCTTTTTGCTCTTTCTCTGATAAAACTTTTCGATCTTTTCCTTTATAATTTAAATCCCCAATTAAAGTTTTAGGAATTAAATGATAATGTAAATGAGGAATACTTTTACCTATTTTTTTGCCTTCTCGTACTAAAAAAGTAATATTTTTATAACCCATTTTTTGTAGCAACAAAAGCCCTGCTCTTTTTAATCCTTCAATTTCTTCATGTTCTTCAACATTAAGATCAAATAAACTTTCAATATGTCGTTTAGGAATAATTAAAAGATGATGTTTAGAATAAGGCGCTAAAGCAAAAGTTAAAAAAGCAGTTTGGTAAGAAATAAGTAAAAGCGATTTATCAATATGACAAAAAGGACATTTAGATAAATTTTTTAAAAATAAAGAATATTTCATAATTAATTTTATAAAAATTGACGTGGATCAGCAATTTTACCCATTATAGCACTAGCTGCTACAGTAGATGGACTAGCTAAAAAAACTTCACTTTTGCTATCTCCCATTCGACCAATAAAATTTCTATTAGTTGAGGAAATACATTTTTCACCTGCTGCTAAAATACCCATATAACCTCCCAAGCATGCTCCACAAGTTGGAGTAGAAATAGCAGCTCCCGCTTGCGTAAAAATATCAAAAAGACCTTCTTTCATTGCTTTTTTCCAAATTTCCATTGTAGCGGGAACAATAATCATACGTACACCTGATTTAATTTTTCGATTACGTAAAATCTTAGCTGCTTCTTGTAAATCAGAAAAACGACCATTAGTACAACTTCCCAGCCAAGCTTGATCAATTTTAATATTTTCTTTTTCTAATTCTTGCGCGGTTTTAACATTTTCCGGTAAATGCGGTAAAGCTACACTTGGTTTTAAATCAGAAAAATCCCAACTGTATATTTTATCAAATTTAGCTTCAAGATCACTTTTAAGATCAGCAAAATCATTTAATTTAATCTTATTTTCTGATTGATTAGCAGCATTAATAAAATCAATTGTTTTTTGATCTGGAGTAATTAAGCCATTTTTAGCTCCCGCTTCAATCGCCATATTACAAATAGTCATTCTCTCTTCCATTTCTAAATTATCAATTACTTCTCCACTAAATTCCATGGCTTTGTCTAAAGCACCAGAAACTGAAATACGATGAATAATTTCTAAAATAACATCTTTGGCAAAAACTCCTTTTTGTAAATTTCCATTAATTATAAATTTATCGGTAAGAGGAACTCGAAACCAAAGTTTACCTTTAGCTAAAGCATAAGCTAAATCCGTAGAACCAATTCCTGTTGAAAAAGCACCAAACGCTCCATGAGTACAAGTGTGAGAATCAGCACCAATAATAGTCATACCAGGTTTAACAAAACCTTTTTCTGGCACAATAGCATGACATATGCCATGACAACCAATTTCAAAATAATTCTTTATATTTTGTTCTTGAACAAAATCTCTTAATTTTTTAGCCATTTCCGCGGAAGCAATATCTTTATTAGGCACAAAATGATCTGGAGTAACTACAATTTTATTGGGATCAAAAACTTTTTTAATTCCTTTTTTTCTAAGCATTTCTATAGCCGGAGGTGTAGTTACATCATGACAAACAATTAAATCAATATCAGTTTGCAAAAGCTCTCCAGCAAAAACTTTATCTTTGCCTGCATGTTTGGCTAATATTTTTTCTGTTGTAGTCATATTAGATTTTAATTTTTCCATTTATTTAAATAACAATAATTATAGTATACAAATGTAAAAAATCTACCTCAACTAAAAAAGCGAAGTAAAAATATTACCTCGCTTTCTAAGCATAGATTTAAATCTATTATTTTAACGTTGCTCACGTGGGCGAGCTTCATTAACAATAATTTTGCGACCGTTAAGTTCTTTTTCATGCCACATATCAATAGCTTTTTGAGCTTCTTCTGGTGTAGCCATTTCTACAAATCCAAAACCCTTAGAGCGACCAGACATGCGATCTGTGATCACGGTTGCTGAAACTACTGTTCCTGCTTGTTCAAAAGCTTCTCTTAAAGTGTCATCTTTGACACCCCAAGCTAAACTTCCGATAAATAACTTAGTACCCATAAAATTGAGATAAAAAATAAAAAGAACAATTTTTATCATTTACCTCAATTAACAAAACCAAGGAAACGAACTTTAAAAATTGCAAGGCGCATTGTGTTTAATTATTAATAAATAATCAAGTAAAAATTTTCCAACCTAAAAATATTTTAATTTAAATTAAATAAATTTTTATTTATTTTCCGCAACATTTTTTAAATTTCTTACCACTACCACAAGGACAAGATTCATTACGACCTACTTTTGACATATTTTTAATTTGACTATTATCTACTTTTATTCTTTCATTTGGCATTACTGATGATTCATCTGAAGACTGAAAATTTTCTAATAAAGAATTTTCAATTTGATTTTCATTAGTAATAATATTTTTTGTTACCTTTTTTTCTTGCGGTAAAGTTATTTCAATTTTTATACTAAATAAAGCCCGCAATGCTTCATCTTCAATTTGCGCTAATAATTTTTTAAATCTAGTAAAACCTTCTTGTTTAAATTCCATTAAAGGATCTCTTTGAGCAAAACCGCGTAAAGAAACTACTTCTCTCAGATGTGACATATCATTGATATGCTCAGGCCAAAGAGCATCAATAGTTTTAAGTAAAATAAATCTTTCTATTTCCGCAAATTTTTCTTTACTGCCAATAGCTAAAATCTTTTCTTCTAATGAATTTTGCAAAAACTCAATAATAATATTTTCTATTTCTTTTCTATTTTCTAAATCTTTAATAATTTCTAAATTAAATTTTTGATCATTTTTATGGATTGTAGAAACTGTTTCATAAAGTTCTTTTTTGTCCCATTGATGAATTTTGCCACTAGTATTTATTTGTACAATTTCTAAAGCAATATTTTCAATCATTTTTAAAATATCACTATGTAAATCTTCATTTTCTAAAATTTTCCTACGACGTTTAGCAATAATTTCACGATGACGATTAGTAACATCATCAAATTCCACTAAATGTTTTCTAATATCAAAATTTCTTCCTTCTACTTTTTTTTGTGCACTTTCAATAGTTCCAGAAACCATTTTACTTTCAATTGGCATGTCACTGGGCACTTTTAAAGTAGACATAATTTTTTGTAAACGCTCTGAACCAAAAAGACGCATCAAAGGATCGTCTAAAGAAACAAAAAATTGCGATTCTCCTGAATCTCCTTGACGACCAGATCGACCTCTAAGCTGATTATCTATTCTTCTGGATTCATGACGTTCAGAACCAATAATACAAAGACCACCCAAACTAGAAACTTCTTCTCCCAGTTTTATATCAGTACCACGTCCAGCCATATTAGTAGCAATAGTTACAGCTTTTTTTTGGCCAGCTTTAGCAATGATTTCAGCTTCTTTGGCATGGTGTTTAGCATTTAAAACACTATGGGGAATATTACTATTTTGTAAGATTTGCGAAAGTTTTTCTGATTTATCAATAGAAATAGTACCAATTAACACAGGTTGACCTTTTTCATATTTTTCTTGAACTACTTTAGCAATAGCTTGAAATTTACCTTTTTCATTTTTAAAAATTAAATCAGCATGATCCTGACGAATTACTTCTTTATGTGTGGGAATTGGCAAAACTTCTAAAGCATAAATTTTAGCAAATTCTTCTGCTTCTGTTAAGGCAGTTCCTGTCATACCAGCTAATTTTTGATACATTCTAAAATAATTTTGAAATGTAATAGTAGCCATGGTTTTAGATTCTCTTCTAATTTTCACACCTTCTTTGGCTTCAATAGCTTGATGTAAACCTTCTGAATATCTTCTGCCGGGCATTAATCTTCCTGTAAATTCATCCACAATAATAACTTCTCCATCTTTAACCACATAATCAACATCTTTTTCATAACAAGCTTTAGCTCTAAGTGCTTGTTCAATATGATGAACTTCAGTAATTCCTTTATCTGTAAAAATATTATTTACTCCTAAAAGACTTTCCATTTTAGCAATACCTTCTTCACTTAAAACTGCTGTTTTTTGTTTTTCATCAATATTAAAATGTAAATTTTCTTCTAAAGAAGAAATTAAACGAGAATATTCAAGATATTTATTAGTTGACTCTTCTGCAGGTTGGGAAATAATTAAAGGAGTTCTAGCTTCATCAATCAAAATTGAATCTACTTCATCTACAATGGCAAAATGTAAAGATCTTTGCACCATTTGATCTAAGCTTTGCGCCATACTATCACGCAAAAAGTCAAATCCCAGTTCATTATTAGTAGCATAAGTAATATCACAGTTGTAAGCTGCTTTTCTTTCACTTGGCGGTAAATCATGTGTAATAATCCCTACCGTCATACCTAAAAATTCAAAAATAGCCTTCATCCATTGAGCATCACGTTGTGCTAAAAAATCATTCACTGTTACCACATGCACTCCTTTTTCCTCTAAAGCATTCAAAAATACTGGCATCGTAGAAACTAAGGTTTTTCCTTCTCCTGTTTTCATTTCAGCAATTTTTCCTTTATGTAAAACAATAGCACCAATTATTTGTACATCATAAGGAATCATATTCCATTCTTCTTCTTGTGAAAAAACTTTAATTTTAGTTCCACAAAGACGCCGACAAACATTTTTTACCGTAGCAAAAGCTTCCGGCAAAAGTTCATCCAGAGTTTCTCCTTTACTTAATCTTTGCTTAAGCACATTTGGTAAATCTTTAATTTCTTGATCAGTTTTATTTTGTAAATCAACTTCTATTTTATTAATTTGATCAACTATTTTTTGCAATTTAGTAATTTCTTTTTTAACTGGATCACCAAATATTTTTTGAATTAATGATAACATAAAAGATATTTAAAAAATTTTCTAACATATAGTAAACCTGATTTACAGTATATGTAAAATAGCTTTATTTAAATTTATAACCTAATTTCCTTTAGGAGCTAAAGTAAGCTGTATATCATTAAAATCATATTGATTAAATTACTGAAATAAAATTTTATAAAAAAAATAATTTTAAAAAATTAAAAAAATGGCCTAAATTTTTAGGAAATTCTGGAATTGATAAAATTTTCTTTATTAAGAATTTATAAATCTTATGACTAATAAAAAATTAATAGAAATTGCAACTTCAGTAATAAAATCCAAAAAAATAGGAAGTAATACTTCCGGAGATGTAGGGTGTGCATTGATTTCTAAGAAAGGAAATATTTACACTGGCGTTTGCATAGACGTTATGTCAGGAATCGGATTTTGTGCTGAACATACCGCAATAGCTACCATGATTACAGCGCAAGAATATAAGATTAAAAAAATAGTTGCTGTTTGGAAAAATAAGAAAGGCAATGTTCATATCTTACATCCATGCGGGAGATGTCGAGAGTTCATGAGACAAATAGATCCAGAAAATATGGAAGCAAAAGTACTGCTTGGTAAAAGTCGAGTAGTGAAATTAAAGAAATTACTTCCTTATGAAGATGATTATTGTAAAATTTGATTTTTAAAATAACTTACAATTCCAAAATCCACCACCGGCGATCAATTCGATTAAAAAATTACAATTATTCCTAAAATGAAATGTATTTCGTAACAATTTGCATGCAAAATTGGAAATGTTTATTTGGAAAAATTACGAAAAATAATAAGGGCATAATAATTTGCACCCTAAATCAACAGGGAAAAATTGCCGAGGGTTGTTCCATCGTGATGCCAAATCATGTACACGCAATTATTGCAATTACCATTAGAGGCACGGTACACCGTGCCTCTACAATATAACAATTTGGCAAACCTACATCTAGCTCAATTCCAACAATTATACGATCATACAAATCTACCGTCACTAAACAAATTAACGATGTCAGCACTAAATGATAATGTCCTATCTGAACCAAATAAAAATGTCCTATTAGGAAAAAAATTTTAAAACGAAAGTTTTTCCTTCCGATGAATCACTTAGAAAATTACTATTTTTAGCAACAAATAATATTACTAAGAAATGGACTATTCCCATCCAAAATCGGAGACTTATTATTTCTCAATTTTCTATCCACTTTGAGGAAAGATTGAATCTCAATTTTTAACTTTTATAGATTTTTATAAAAATTATTCATTTACACAAAATTATTGACAGACCCAATTTTTCTTATCGATTCTGTTCAAAAAAAATATAAAAATTAGCTCTGTAAGGAATAAAGATCAAATTAAGTTAATAGATTCCAGGAAAAAGTGGTGAGACTTTAAAGTTTTAAAACTTGCTGACTAACTAATTTATATGTAAAACTTTACTTAATTTTTAAGTGTAAATGAAATTATTTAAAATTAATAAAAAAATTATTTATTTATTAATTCTAATCAGTTTTTTAATAGTTTTTAATGGTTGCACTTGGTGGCAAAATGATCAACAAAATAAAGCCTCTGTTTCTAATTCTAAAATTAATAATTCTAGAGTAACTAATCAAGAAATAAAAAAGGAAACTATTAAAGTAGCAGGTTTTGTTTTACCTAAAGAAATTTCTTTATTTGGTGGCTCAACTCATTTTTTGACTAATGAAAATAAAGAAGTAATTTTTTCTTTAGAAAGTAAAGTAGAAGATTTATCTCAATTTGAAGATAAAAAAGTAAAAATTAAAGGAATATTAAAAAAAGAAAAAGATGATCAACAAAATTCAATTTTATCAGTAATTACTATTGAAGAAGATAAAGAGGAAAATGAAGAAAATTCTTCAATAAAAGTTTTTAAACTATTTAAAAAAGGAGTAGCTTTAACTTTTCCAGAAAATTGGGAAAAAGAAATTAAAAAAGGAATTTGGTATTTTTTTCCTCAAGGTAGCAGTCCAATTATTTTTGTAGAAAATTTTGCCGTTAACAGTCCCTTAGGCTTAAAAACACAAGAATCAATTAAAAAAGCTACAGAAATTACTGTAGCGGAAAAAAATGCTTTTAGAATAGTACGAGGTGATAAAATTGATATTTTTATTTTAAAAGATGATCAATTTTTAGTTTTTCATTTTGAGCCACAAGAAGATGTAGTAAGAGAAAAATTAATTTTTTTAGAAGTATTAACTAATTTAAAATGGATTGAAGAAATGCAAGAAGATGTTTCTCGATTAGGTGAAGAAAAAAAATGTGGTGGAATAGATAAAAAAATTTGTCCTTATGGTTTTCGTTGTGAATTAGAAAGTGTTGATAAAGATGCTAATGGAATTTGCATTGCCACAGAAAAAAATTCTTTAAATGAAGAAGAAAATAATAATGAAAATAATACCGAAGAATCAGATAATATAAATATGCAAGATAATGTAGAAAAGCAAGATCTTGCGTCTTTACAAACACAAGAATCATCACAAGAAGAAGAAATTGTGTGTGCTCAAGATGTTAAAAAATGCCCCAGTGGTGAATTTGTCTCACGTGATCCTTTGAAAAATTGTGATTTTTCTTCTTGTCCTTTAAAGGAAGAGGAAAAGAATAATCAAAATTCTGAAAATTTATTAGACGAGCAAAATAAAGAATATGAAGATAATGTAAAAATATTAGATAATGTAGATGAGCAGGATGATGCAGAGATGCAAGATGATAATGTAGATAGGCAAGATTTTGCGTCTTTACAGAAATCACAAGAAATAGAAACCACCAAAAAAGTAGTATATGAACCCTTTGATAAATATTATAATATTGCTAACAAAAGATTTAATTTCACTGTTGATGTTCCAGAAAATTATTTTTGGCAACACTTTGGTAAATTATCTGATAGTTTATCAGTAACTGGTTTTTCTGATTTAGAAATGGAAAGTGTAGACGATGCTTTAATTTTTATTAAAGTTAAATCTGGCAGCAAAGAAGAAAAAGAAGAAAAAGAAGAAAATGATTTATTAATTATAAATTTACCAAAAGATGAAAATACATATTTTGAAATTTCAGGAAAAAAACAATGGAATAAAATTTTACAACATATTGCAAGTTCCATTAAAATTAAAGAGTAAAAAAAATTAAAATTTTTAATAAAAACATGAAAAAACTATTTAAAGTTTTGGCAGGACTAGCTACTGGTATTTCTCTGGGAGTTTTATTTGCTCCAGAAAAAGGGAAAAAATTAAGAAAAAAAATTTTTACTAGTAAAGATAAATTAACTATTTTTAAAGAAACTTTTCAAGAAATGTCACAAGATGCTTCTGCGGAAATTAAAAAAATACTTCGTAAAAAAGAAATTAAAAATTTGTTTTCTTTAGGAAAAGAAAAATTTGATGATGTTATTGAAAAATTAAAAGAACAAGGAGAAGATCTTTCCGAAAAAGCTAAAGAAGAATTTTCTACTTTAATTGATAGAGCTTCAGAAAAATTTGATGATGTTAAAGATGATTTAACAGAAAAAGCTAAAAAAACATTTAAAAAATTTAAATAATTAATTACTAGTTTTTCTAGTTTTATTTTTTTATTTTTTAATTATTCTGAAATGGATCAAAATCAAGAAAAAGAAAATGATGTCGATCAATTATTGCCTAAAAAGAAAAAAGGTAAAATTTCTCGATTTATTTTAGGAGCTATTATCGGTAGTGCAGTTGGATCTATTATTGGAGCT